>PPYE01319651.1_pt1 | contig 95055 bp, 61 predicted proteins | sample 1559881 | NCBI WGS metagenome assembly PPYE01 (sample SAMN08240022, study PRJNA423297) | Human gut metagenome, whole genome shotgun sequencing project.
ATATATAACTAATTAATTATAAGCCAGCTATTTCCATATAAGTAGCTAAAGTACGGTTTTGAAGTTAAATTAATCGGATTTACAATTATAACTTAATAAAAAGAACATTTGTATATAGTTGTAATATAGAAAAGTAACGAAACTGTATACAAAAATAATTTGCTCATATAAAATAATATATTTACATTTGTATTGTAGCTTTATAATTATGTATATTGTACAAATAATACCATTATGAAAGATAGAATTGCAGAAATAATGAAGCGAGAGCATTTAACTCCTTCAATGTTTGCCGAAAAGACCGGAATACAGCGTGCTGCACTTTCTCATATACTAAATGAGAGAAATAAACCAAGCCTGGATGTGGTTATGAAAATCCATCAGGCCTATAATTACGTCAATCTCGAATGGTTATTATATGGTACAGGAGAAATGCTGAGTAAAAACACTTCCGTAGAAGAATATCAGCCTTCTTTATTTGACGAGAATCCCGTAAATCCGCCCGTTTCCCCGGTTTCTTCCGAATATCGCAAGGAAATTGAGGTTAAAACCCCGGAAATTCCTATCAAAGAGGTTGTAAGACAGGAAGTTAAGTACATAGAAAAACCTTCCAGAAAAATAACTGAAATAAGAATTTTCTTTGATGATAATACGTACGAAATCTTCAAACCGGAAAAATAATTAAATTAAAGCCGGTCTGTTAGTCCACGACTACCAAGTTACTTGCTACTTGAAGAAAAACACGTACCTTTGTATCCCGAACATAAAATTCATTAGCGATATCAATGAAAAAATTTATTTTAGATCTCACTGTAGCTGATAATGTCCGGTTGAATAACAATTATGCATTATTAAAAATGACGCATAATCAACCACTACCGGAAATGCTTCCCGGACAGTTTGCCCAGTTAAGAGTTGACGGTTCTCCAACGACCTTCTTACGCCGTCCCATATCCATAAACTATGTCGATAGAGAGAAGAATGAAGTATGGTTTCTTGTTCAACTTGTCGGAACCGGTACAAGCCGGTTGGCATGTGCAAATAAAGGAGATATCATTAATACAATCATTCCTTTAGGAAACACATTTACCATACCGGAAGATAAATCGGAAAAGCTTTTGCTGATTGGCGGCGGTGTGGGTACAGCTCCTATGTTGTACTTGGGTGAACAGCTCGTAAATAATGGTTTTAGCCCCGTTTTCCTATTGGGAGCACGTTCGGCAAACGACCTTCTCCAATTAGAGGTATTTAGCAAATACGGGCAAGTATATACGACTACCGAAGACGGATCTCACGGAGAAAAAGGATACGTAACCCAGCACAGTATTTTGAACGAAACAAAATTTGATCGCATATATACCTGCGGCCCTAAACCTATGATGATGGCGGTGGCCCGATATGCTAAAGCAAATAATATAATATGTGAAGTCTCTCTCGAAAACATGATGGCATGTGGTATCGGTGCATGCTTATGCTGTGTCGAAAATACCAATGAAGGACACGTATGTGTGTGTAAAGAAGGTCCGGTTTTTAATATCAATAAACTACTATGGCAGATTTAAGTGTAAACATTGGTAAACTACAAATGGATAATCCGGTGATGACAGCATCCGGAACTTTTGGTTATGGTGAAGAATTCCAGGATTTTATAGATTTGGAGCGAATAGGTGGTATAATTGTAAAAGGTACCACTCTTCATAAACGTGAAGGTAATCCCTATCCACGTATGGCAGAGACCCCCTCAGGTATGCTCAACGCGGTTGGGTTACAAAATAAGGGGGTAAATTACTTCGTTGAACAAATATATCCCCGTATAAAGGACCTTAATACGAATATAATTGTAAATGTGTCCGGTTCTGCTATAGAAGACTACGTAGAAACAGCACAGATCATTAATGAACTTGACAAAATTCCTGCTATAGAACTGAATATTTCCTGCCCCAATGTAAAGCAAGGTGGGATGGCATTTGGTGTATCCGCTTGCGGTGCAGCCGATGTTGTTAAAGCAGTACGCGAGGTATATAAAAAGACCCTGATCGTTAAGCTTTCGCCTAACGTAACTGATGTTACTGAGATAGCAAGAGCTGCTGAAGATTCGGGTGCCGACAGCGTCTCACTGATAAATACTTTGCTGGGAATGGCAATAAATGCAGAAACCCAAAGACCAATGTTGTCCACAATTACAGGCGGACTAAGTGGACCGGCTGTTAAACCTATAGCACTAAGAATGGTATGGCAAGTTGAAAAAGTGGTAAAAATTCCTGTCATAGGTCTGGGCGGAATAATGGACTGGAAAGATGCCATTGAATTTTTTCTTGCCGGAGCAAGTGCTATCCAAATTGGTACTGCAAACTTCATTGACCCGCAAGCTACTGTAAAGATAATTGATGGCATAAATGATTACCTGAATAGACATAATTATCAATCAATTCATGAGATTGTTGGCGGTTTGAAAATTGATTAAATCTCTTCGCCTATCTTTTTGCAGGATATAATGCCAAAAAGATAACTATCGTTATTCAGGCAGGTATAATAAAAGGAGCATCTATTTTTGAGAATAAATGCTCCTTTTTATTTTTCTACTGCATTAAATATCTAATAATCACCACTAATATGTAAACAATATACCGGATATACCGATTGGTTAAAGTAATATACAGTATATATGTTTATCCAACCATTACTCATTTATACACGACCAGCATTCAAATTGTATAACTTTTTCCTATATCGATTTGACATATATTTAGCAGATCCGGAGCAGTAATCTGATATTTTCTTGTTCTTACACCCCCTCTACAAGCTTTGTGAATGGGATATTTATTGCCTTTCGACCTGGTATATACGAGGTCACCGATATGTTATATAACGTGGTCGGCATACGTTATATACGAACTCACCCACCTCGTATGTACCAAGTCGGTACCACGTTATATAGGAAGTCGGAAGTACGTTATATTGTTGGATAAAATGCTCGTATTAGAGAACTTTGTTCTATTGATTGAAAGATCTGCTATTCCTTATACATTATATAATAGAGGTAGAATATTAGCATTTCTAATTATTGACAACTTATGATAAGAAGTCCTTTTTCCGGTACAAGTTATCAAATTCAAAATATCTTACAAAATAATAAAACCTATAACTCCGTTTGCAGATGATAAATAAATAACCCTTCCACAAAATTATTGATTTTGCCGGAAGGGTTGTATTATATCGATAAGAATAATTATAAAGAGAAATCTTGTAAAATAAACTGATTTCAGAAGAGTATAATTATATAAGGAAATCAGTCATTATTTTCGAGTAAATCCGGTCGTAAAAGTTTGGTTCTTTCCAAAGACTTTTGGAACTCCCATTCACGTATCTTTGCCTCATGTCCGGAGAGAAGAACGTCAGGAACTTTCATACCTTTATACTCTGCAGGCCTTGTATACACAGGGGGTGCAAGCAGGTTATCCTGAAAAGAATCAGAAAGAGCTGATTGCTCGTCGGAGATCACTCCAGGGATGATGCGAATGATAGAATCGACTATAACCGAAGCTGCCAATTCGCCACCGGTCAACACATAGTCACCAATACTTATTTCTTTAGTAATCAACGTTTTCCGTATCCTGTAATCTATACCTTTAAAATGTCCACATAATATGATCATATTATCTATGAGGGACAAACTGTTAGCCATCTTTTGATTGAATTTCTCCCCATCAGGCGTGGTAAAAATTACCTCATCATAGGTGCGCTGCTCTTTAAGTGCTGAAATACAGCGATCTATGGGTTCAATTTTCATTACCATGCCCGCACTTCCTCCAAAAGGGTAATCATCTACCTTATGATGCTTATCAGTTGTGTAATCCCGCAGGTTATGGACGTGTATTTCAGCTAGTTTTTTAGTTTGTGCCCGTTTTAGAATAGAGTAATTAAAAAATCCCTCAATCATCTCGGGCAATACTGTGATTATATCTATGCGCATGACTTATATTTTTTTGCAAAAGTACAAATATTATGTTTGCAGCTAGTCGCAATTCTTTAGGAAATAGTTATTTTTGCCTTCAATATGTGACTTCGGTCTATAAAAATCAGTTTTAAATAATTCATTATAATGACTGCAAAAGAGAAGATTGATCAATTGCGTGCCGACCTTCACAGGCATAACTATAATTATTATGTATTAAACAACCCGGAAATTTCCGATCAGGAGTTTGACCACCTGCTGCGCCAGTTACAGGATCTGGAAAATGAATATCCTGAATATCAGGATCCTACCTCTCCGACAATGCGTGTGGGAAGTGATCTCAATAAGAATTTTACGCAGATACCTCATAAATACCCTATGCTCTCCCTATCAAACACCTATTCGGAAACCGAGGTGAAAGAATTTTATGAGCGTGTGCAGAAATCTCTGAATGAGCCATTTGAGTTGTGCTGTGAAATGAAATATGACGGTACTTCAATCTCTCTTACATACGTTAACGGGAAATTAATCCATGCCGTAACCCGTGGTGATGGTGTTGTGGGTGATGATGTGACGGATAATGTAAAAACAATAAGGAGCATCCCTCTGGTGCTTCATGGTGATAACTACCCTGCGGAATTTGAGATCAGAGGTGAAATCTTAATGCCCTGGATTGTTTTTGAAAAATTGAATAAAGAACGTGAAGCCCGGGAAGAGCCGTTGTTTGCAAACCCACGTAATGCTGCTTCGGGTACTTTGAAACAGCAAAACTCTTCTGTAGTAGCTTCCAGGAAGTTAGATGCTTACTTGTATTATTTATTAGGCAATGGCCTTCCCTGTGATGGGCATTATGAAAACCTGAAAGAAGCAGAGAAATGGGGATTCAAGATATCGGATGCCACAAAAAAATGCTGTTCGCTCGAAGAGGTATTTGACTATATCAAGTATTGGGATGTACAACGTAAAAGCCTTCCCGTAGCTACCGATGGCATTGTTATTAAAGTTAATTCATTGCGCCAACAGCGTAATTTAGGCTATACGGCTAAATCTCCCAGATGGGCTATTGCATACAAATTTCAAGCAGAAAAGGCATTAACCCGCTTAAATACAGTCTCTTATCAGGTTGGGCGTACGGGTGCGGTAACTCCTGTAGCAAATCTCGAACCTGTACTCTTATCCGGCACCATTGTAAAAAGAGCGTCTCTGCACAATGCAGATATCATCGAAGCATTGGATTTACATATAGGTGATATGGTATATGTAGAAAAAGGTGGTGAAATTATCCCTAAAATTACGGGCGTTGATACCGGAGCCCGTTTTATGCTGGGCGAGAAAGTAAGATTTATCAGCAATTGTCCGGAGTGTGGCAGCAAATTAATCCGCTATGAAGGAGAGGCAGCCTATTATTGTCCGAATGAAACAGCTTGTCCTCCACAAATCAAGGGAAAAATAGAGCATTTTATAAGCCGCCGGGCTATGAATATTGAAGGATTAGGGCCTGAAACGGTAGATATGTTCTATCGCCTTGGAATGGTAAAAGATACGGCAGATTTATATTCCCTTAAAATTGACGATATTAAAAACCTCGACCGTATGGGAGAGAAATCTGCTGAGAATATCATAAAAGGTATCGAACAGTCTAAAAATGTACCTTACGAACGTGTTCTCTTTGCCTTGGGGATTCGTTTTGTCGGAGAAACCGTAGCCCGTAAAATAGCAAAAGCATTCCCTTCGGTTGAGCAATTGGCAGATGCATCTGTAGAATATCTTGTACAGGTAGACGAAATCGGGGAAAGAATAGCTAAAAGTATCATTAATTATTTCTGTAATCCATCTAATCAAAACTTGATACAGCGTCTGAAAGAGGCCGGTGTACAGATGAAAGCGGAAGAAGTAGATACAAGCGATCACACGGATATCCTGAAAGATCTTTCGATTGTTATCAGTGGAGTGTTCAGCCGTTATTCAAGAGATGAATACAAAGAAATTATAGAAAAAAACGGCGGTAAGAATGTAGGAAGTATCTCTTCTAAAACAAGTTTCATCCTGGCCGGAGATAATATGGGCCCCAGCAAGTTGGAAAAGGCACAAAAACTAGGTGTGAAAATAATGAGTGAAGACGAGTTTCTTGCACTCATCGGTAAAGAATAATGCAGGCCCGACCATCTTATTTAAAGCATGGTCAATGCCTGTATCTGCTAACTATTTGGCACCATTTCATAATAATTACTAAACCGATTATAGTTGAAATAGAAAATATTTGTACTTTTGTGGCACAAATAAATTGAGATTATTATAAATCTATATGATACAGACAAAATTGCGCGGAATGGGAGTAGCCTTGATTACTCCTTTCAAAGAAGATGAAAGTGTCGACTATGATGCTTTGCTACGCTTGGTTGATTATCAACTCAAAAACGGAACAGATTTTTTATGTGTACTTGGTACAACCGCCGAAACACCAACACTTACAAAAGAAGAGAAAGATAAAATAAAGAAGCTTGTAATTGAACGTGTAAACAGGAAAATCCCTATCCTTCTGGGAGTGGGCGGTAATGACACCAAAGCAATTGTAAACACTCTGAAAACTGATGACTATACCGGCGTAGATGCAATTTTATCTGTTGTACCTTATTATAATAAACCATCACAAGAAGGTATATACCAACATTATAAAGCAATAGCCAACGCTACAACTTTACCGATAGTACTTTATAATGTACCTGGCCGCACAGGGGTAAATATGACAGCCGAAACAACTTTACGCATAGCGCGTGACTTCAAAAATGTAGTTGCGATTAAAGAAGCATCCGGCAATATCACCCAGATGGACGATATAATAAAAAATAAACCGGCTACATTTGAAGTTATTTCCGGAGACGACGGGTTTGCATATCCATTGATAACCCTTGGAGCTGTAGGTGTAATCTCGGTGATAGGAAATGCTTTCCCGCGTGAGTTTAGCCGGATGACGCGTTTGGCATTGTCGGGAGATTATGCCAATGCATTGACCATACATCATAGTTTTACCGAATTGTTTGAATTGTTATTTGTAGATGGAAATCCTGCCGGCGTTAAAGCAATGCTCAACGCAATGGGGCTGATAGAAAACAGATTAAGGCTCCCTCTGGTTCCTACACGAATAACTACATTTGAGAAAATGAGAACTATCTTGAATGAGCTAAATATAAAATATTGAAATGAGTATTTTGCATAACAATACTAAATATAGGGTACGGGCACTTTAGGCCGTACCTTTTTTATTATCACAATAAGTATTAAAAACTAAACACTACACATTCTTTTTTAATAAAAATTAATTGTTGCTATAGCTTATATAATGTAATTTTGAGAGCGAAAAACGTGAGACACCCAATTAGTGTTTTTTTAACCAAGTTTACACAATAAACTAATCAACAAAATAATAATTTAATAATATGGCTGAAGCAATTGACATTCGCGAACTAAATGAACGAATAGAACGACAAAGTGCATTTGTAACTAACCTGGTGGCAGGTATGGATCAGGTTATCGTAGGACAAAAACATTTAGTAGAATCATTATTAATCGGTTTACTGTCCGACGGTCATGTCCTTTTGGAAGGAGTGCCGGGATTGGCAAAGACATTAGCCATTAAAACATTAGCCTCTTTAATAGATGCTAAATACAGCAGGGTTCAGTTTACTCCGGATTTATTACCGGCTGACGTAATCGGAACAATGATATATAGCCAGAAAGATGAAACCTTCGTAGCTAACAAAGGTCCTATCTTTGCAAACTTTGTATTGGCAGACGAAATAAATCGTGCTCCTGCTAAAGTACAGAGTGCATTGCTGGAAGCCATGCAGGAAAAACAAGTAACATTAAGTAAACAAACATTTCCGTTGCCAGAACCATTTCTGGTACTTGCAACTCAGAATCCTATCGAACAGGAAGGTACTTACCCGCTACCGGAAGCACAGGTAGACCGTTTTATGCTCAAAGTTATTATCGATTATCCGAAGCATGAAGAAGAAAAGCTTATCATACGTCAAAATATAAACGGAGAAAAGTTTAATGTAAAACCCATCCTCAAAGCTGACGAAATACTTGAAGCAAGAAAAGTTGTACGCCAGGTTTATTTAGATGAAAAGATCGAACGCTATATTGTAGACATCGTATTCGCTACCCGTTACCCGGAAAAATATGATATGAAAGACTTGAAAGATCTGATCGGATTCGGAGGGTCTCCACGTGCTTCTATCAATCTGGCATTAGCAGCAAGGACTTATGCATTTATCAAACGTCGCGGATACGTGATCCCTGAAGATGTTCGTGCTGTGGCGCATGACGTGCTTCGCCATCGTATCGGATTAACTTATGAAGCAGAAGCCAGCAATGTAACTTCTGACGAAATAGTAAGCAAAATATTAAATAAAGTTGAAGTTCCTTGATTCGGAGAATTCTTTGAGAAGTATTTTCTAATTATAATCATTCAACTTTCATTTATACTAAATGGAAACAACTGATCTTTTAAAACGAGTCCGTCAAATAGAGATAAAAACCAAAGGATTATCCAGCAATATATTTGCAGGACAATATCATTCGGCTTTTAAAGGACGTGGTATGGCTTTTTCCGAAGTACGTGAATATCAGTATGGAGATGATATCAGAGATATCGACTGGAATGTTACTGCACGTTTTAGTAAGCCATATATAAAGGTCTTTGAAGAAGAACGCGAGCTAACGGTAATGCTTCTGGTAGACGTCTCATCCAGTTTGGAATTCGGTACGATCAAGCAAATGAAAAAGGATATGATAACAGAGATAGCCGCAACCCTGGCTTTTTCTGCTATTCAAAACAATGATAAGATCGGAGTTATATTCTTTTCCGACAAAATAGAGAAGTTTATACCTCCCAAAAAAGGTCGTAAACACATACTTTACATAATCAGGGAGTTAATCGATTTTAAGCCAGAAAGCAACCGGACAAATATAAAACAGGCAATTGAGTATCTTACAAATGTTATCAAAAAGAAGTGTACTTCATTCATGATATCCGATTTTATAGATCAGCCTAATTTCAGGAATGCGTTAACTATTGCCAACCGGAAACACGACATCATTGCAATTCAGGTTTATGATAAAAGAGTGGCAGATTTACCACCTATCGGTTTGATTAAATTGAAAGATGCAGAAACCGGGCACGAACAATGGGTAGACTCTTCCTCTCCTAAAGTGAGGAAAGCCCAGAGAGAATGGTGGCAAAAACGGCAAGCATACCTGCAAGAGACTTTCACTAAAAGCAATGTAGATTCTATCTCTGTGCGTACGGACCAGGATTATGTAAAGGCCCTTTTAAATCTGTTTGCTAAAAGAAACTAATGAAATGAGTAAATACACGATAAAAAATAAGAAGTATCTTTTATTGTTTATAGGTCTTTTCTGTGCATTGGTTGCCAGATCGCAGTCTGTTGTAGTAGATGCTACGATAGACTCTCTTCAAATATTAATAGGAGAACAGACTAAAATCAAACTGGAAGCCAGCTTTGATGCTAATCAAAAGGCACTTTTTCCTATTTACAATAGTAGGGATACCATAGTAAAAGGTGTTGAAGTAATTGAAGTATCCAAGCCCGATACTACTTACCTGAATGAAAGAAAGCGTTTACTGGTTTCTCAAACTTATACCATAACGTCCTTTGATTCAGCACTCTACTACATACCTCCATTTGAAATATCAGTAGATGAACAGCCTTATTACTCCAAGCCTCTGGCCTTGAAAGTGTATTCTGTTCCCGTAGATACTCTTAATCCGGACATGTTTTTCCTACAAAAACCGGTAATGAGACCTCCTTTTGCATGGGAAGACTGGGCTACTGCAATATGGCTTTCGATCCTTGCGATACCATTATTATTGCTGCTCATATATCTTATTATGAGATTCAATGACAGTAAACTGATTATCAAGAAAGTGAAGGTAGAAGCTAAACTGCCGCCACATGAATTTGCCATGAACGAAATAGAACGTATCAAAGCAGAAAAGATATGGCAGAAAGAAGGATATGCAAAAGAATATTATACTGATCTTACCGATATTATCCGTACTTATATTCAGGATAGGTTTGGCTTTAATGCATTGGAAATGACTTCTTCGGAAATCATAGATAAGTTGCGGGAGATCAGTGATAAAGAGTCTATTAAGGAATTATGTGACCTGTTCCAGACTGCTGATTTGGTGAAGTTTGCAAAGCACACTCCTTTGATGAACGAAAATGATATGAATCTTATTAATGCTGTTGAATTTATCAACCATACAAAAACCGAAGAGATAATAACGAAATCGGTACCAACGGAAGTAACAGTAGAAGAAAAGCGTTCCAAGCGCTCGAAAGCTATTATATTAGGCTGCATCATTCTATTGGGTGTTTCTATTTGCGGTATTCTGGTATATGTAGGTATGGAGATTTTCAATAGTATTTATTAATGCAATATAATGATTAGACAAAACAATGACATTTGCAAATATTGAATATTTCTTCTTATTAGTACTTCTGATACCTTATATAATATGGTATGTACTCAGAAATGCAAAGAACGATGCTTCTTTACAATTCTCAGATACAAGAGCTTATGCCCATGCACCTAAAAGTTTCAGAAACTATTTGCTGCATGTACCATTTATATTGAGGATAATAGTATTCGTTATGATCGTTATTATTCTGGCACGCCCGCAAACAACCAATAGCTGGCAGAATACAGAAGTAGAAGGTATTGATATAATGATGGTTATGGACGTTTCTACCAGTATGTTGGCAGAAGATTTAAAGCCTAACCGCCTTGAAGCAGCGAAACAAGTTGCATCACAATTTATCAGCGGACGTCCTAATGATAATATCGGTTTGACTATTTTTGCAGGTGAAAGCTTTACGCAATGCCCTCTTACAGTTGACCATGCCGTATTATTAAATCTCTTCCAGTTAGATATGGCCAAAAACGGATTGATAGAAGACGGAACAGCTATAGGGATGGGACTGGCGAATGCTATCAGCCGGTTGAAAGACAGCAAAGCAAAATCAAAAGTTATCATATTGCTGACAGACGGTACAAATAACAGAGGAGATATTTCGCCCCTTACTGCTGCCGAAATGGCCAGGACATTTGGCATAAGAGTTTATACGGTTGGTGTAGGAACCAATGGAACGGCTCCATATCCCGTACCTACGGTTGCAGGCGTTCAATACATGAATGTGCCTGTAGAAATAGATGAGAACGTATTGACACAAATTGCACAAACGGCTAATGGTAACTATTTCCGTGCAACAAATACAGCAAAACTCAAAGAAGTATACGAGGAAATTGATAAACTGGAGAGAACAAAGCTGCATGTAAAAGAATTCAGCAAGAGACAGGAAGAATATCAGATATTTGCTCTTATCGCTTTTATATGTATTTTGCTTGAAGTGCTGTTGCGCAATTCAATATTGAAAAGAATTCCTTAATTAAAATGAGAGAGAATTATGTTTCGATTTAACGACCCGACATATTTATATCTGCTTATAACCATACCTATTATAATTGCATTCTATATATATTCCAATTACCGGAAACGCAAACATATAAAGGAATTGGGAGACCCCGAGCTATTGGCTTTACTTATGCCGGAAGCTTCCAGGGCAAGGCCAACTATCAAATTTCTGCTGATGCTTGCAGCATTAACAATTACCATATTTATGCTGGCCCGTCCGCAGTTTGGCACAAAGCAGGAAACTGTAAACCGGAAAGGGATAGAGATGATTATAGCACTGGATATATCCAACTCTATGCTGGCTCAGGATATCACCCCCAACCGTTTACAGCGTGCCAAGAATTTGGTATCAAGGTTAGTAGATGAATTTGAAAGCGATAAAGTCGGCTTAGTGGTATTCGCCGGCGATGCATTTGTTCAGTTACCGATAACCAGCGATTATGTTTCAGCTAAAATGTTTTTGGAAACAATAAATCCCTCATTAATATCTACTCAGGGAACTGCTATTAACAAGGCATTAAGTGTTTCTATGCGCAGTTTCACCCCACAAGAGAATGTAGGACGTGCTATTGTACTGATCACGGACGGGGAAAATCACGAAGGAGGTGCACTCGAAGCAGCGAAAGAAGTCGCAGACAAGGGAATACAAATATATGTTTTAGGAATAGGTTCTCCCGAAGGTGCACCGATTCCCATTGAAGGAACAAGTGATTACCGGAAAGATGCAGATGGCAACGTTGTAGTAACCAGACTTAATGAGCAGATGTGTCAGGAAATAGCTAAAGCCGGTAATGGTGTATATATCCGGGTTGATAATTCCAGTTCTGCTCAACGTGCATTAGCAAATGAAGTAAACAAATTAGCTAAAGTAGATATTGAAACCAAAGTATATACAGAGTTTAATGAACAGTTTCAGGCAATAGCATGGATCGTTTTGTTACTGCTGATTATTGAAATAGTTATATTGAATAGAAAGAACCCGTTATTCAAGAACATAAAATTGTTTCGTTAAGTAAAATGAATATGTTGAAGGCTAAATATATTTTTATCATCACTTTTCTCCTGTTTTCGGGTGTTACATTCGCCCAGAAAAATGAGCGGGATTACATACGAAGTGGTAATAGACTGTTTAAGGATAGTATGTATGTAAAAGCTGAAGTAGACTACCGTAAAGCAATAGAACAGAATCCTCGTTCTACAGAAGCTTTATATAACCTTGGCAATGCCCTGACCCAGCAACAAAAATTTAAAGAAGCTATGGAGCAATATGACCTTGCTTCGAAGATGGAGACAAATAAAAATAAGCTGGCGCATATTTACCATAATATGGGAGTGATTCTACAGGCAGGAAAACAATATGCACAATGTATCGAAGCTTATAAGGAAGCTTTAAGAAATAATCCTAAAGATGATGAGACCAGATACAATCTGGCCCTGGCGCAAAAGATGTTGAATGACCAGCAACAAAATCAGGACAATCAGCAAGATCAGCAGAACCAGGAACAACAAGAGAAAGAACAGGAACAGAAGGAACAAGAACAACAACAAAATAATCAAGATCAGCAACAGCAACAACAGCAGCCTCAGCAGGAGAATGAAATGTCTAAAGAGAATGCACAGCAACTGTTGAACGCTGCTATGCAGGATGAAAGACAGACTCAGGAGAAGATACAGCAACAAATGCAACAACCTCAGAGCCGTAAACTTGATAAAGACTGGTAATTAAGAATATAATTAAATAGGATATGAAAGAAAGAGTGAGAAGATTAACTTTCTTATTTGTATTATTACTAACAGGACTGAATGCTTTTGCAGATGAAAAAGCGACGATTGTTGCTTCAGGACCGGATGCAGTAGCAAGCGGAGATCAATTCCGTTTGACTTATACGGTTAATACTCAAAAGGTTAAAGATTTCAGAGCTCCTTCAATAGAAGGTTTTGATATATTGATGGGGCCAACCCGTTCTCAACAGAGTAGTACTCAGATAATTAACGGTAAAATGAGTTCCAGTAGTTCTGTTACCTACACTTATATTTTATTGGCCAATGATCCCGGAACATATCAGATCCCATCTGCCAGTATTGTAGCCGACGGGAATACAATTACTTCTAATCGGTTAACAATAAAAGTATTGCCTCCGGATCAGGGAGGTAGTGGTAATACAGGAAATGCAGGCCGTAGCAACAGTTCAGGAAGGGCTTCGGCTAATAATTCTCAATCGTCTACAGTATCCCCGCAAGAGTTATTCGTAACCGTATCTGCCAATAAGACCAAGGTATATGAACAGGAAGCCTTCTTATTGACCTATAAAATATATTCATTGGTTGATATCAGCTCTATTGAAAACTTTAAATTACCTGATTTTAAGAATTTCCATAAGCAGGAGATAGATATAGCCAGACCCATAAAAGCCTCTTTAGAGCATTATAATGGTAGGAATTACAATACTTATGTAATAAGTCAGGCAATACTTTTTCCTCAACAATCTGGTAAACAGGAGATTTCTCCTGCTCAGATAGAAGTGTCGGTAGCAAAAGCGATACGTTCCGTAGACCCATTTGATGCCTTCTTTAATGGGGGCAGAAATTATGTAGAAATAAAAAAAGCATTAACTACCAATAAACTTACTATTGATGTAAGTCCGCTTCCGGCAGGGAAACCGGCCTCTTTCTCAGGTGCAGTAGGAAACTTTTCTATTAGCTCAACTATTAATTCACAGGAGGTTAAAACAAATGATGCGATAACTGTAAGATTGGTAGTTTCCGGAACCGGAAATATGAAACTTATTGATACACCGGAAGTTGCCTTCCCTAAAGACTTTGATATTTATGACCCTAAGGTAGATAATAAATTCTCGACCACACAAAGCGGACTTTCTGGTAATAAAGTTATTGAATACTTAGCTATCCCCAGACATCCGGGTAATTATAAAATACCGGCCGTTGAGTTTTCATATTTTGATTTGAAATCAAAGTCTTATAAAACACTTAGGACGGAAGAATATCAGATCAAAGTAGCTAAAGGCGAGGGCAATGCCGATCAGGTAATTGCTAACTTTACCAATAAAGAAGATTTAAGAATGTTAGGCTCTGATATTCGTTTTATAAAGATGAATGAAACCAAATATCATCCTAAAGATAAATTCTTATTCGGATCATTAGCTTACTATTTATGGTACATTATCCCACTGTGCCTATTCATTGTTTTCCTTGTGATTTATAGAAAGAAAGCAGTAGAAAATGCAAATGTAGCCAAGGTTCGTACTAAAAAAGCAAATAAAGTTGCTACCAAACGTATGAAGTATGCACAGAAACTACTTACAGAAAACAAGAGTGGAGAATTTTATGATGAAGTATTAAAAGCTTTATGGGGATATATCAGTGATAAACTGAATATTCCGGTATCTCAATTATCAAAAGATAATATTGAGTATGAACTTACCAGGTATGGAGTAAATGAGGAGTTGATAAAGGAATTTATAGATGTCCTGAATGAATGCGAGTTCGCCCGCTATGCTCCGGGAGATGCTAATAAGACGATGGATAACATATACAAATCAGCTCTAGAGGTGATTAGTAAAATGGAAAATATCATAAAGCATTAATTTGTAAAATACGTAAGATGAAAAAGATAATATTTCTAATTCTAATAATAAGCTCAACCTGTAGATTAACTGCTGATACTATAACAGTTGATACTTTAAGTGCTGTCTCCGAATTAGCAGTTCCGGAAAGCGCAATGGTAAGTAAGGCAGATGGTGACAGTGCATATATCCGTAATGATTATGCTTCTGCCATAGAGATATATGAATCCCTGCTAAAGGAAAAAGGAGAATCAGCTGACATTTATTACAATCTGGGTAATAGCTATTATAAAGCTGATAATATAGCTAAGGCCATTCTTAATTATGAACGTGCTCTACTATTAAGACCCAATGATAAGGATATTCGTTTTAACCTTGAGTTAGCTTATGACAAGACAGTCGATAAAATGGATCCTGTAAACGAGGTTTTCTTCGTAACATGGTTTAGGTCAATAGGGAACCTCATGGCTGTTAACGGATGGGCTACCACAAGTATAATTACTTTTTTGTTAATGCTGGTAGCATTGGTAATCTACATATTTGCCAACAGGATTCTTTATAAGAAAATAGGTTTTTATAGCTTTGCCTTACTGCTGATTATTGTAATAGCAACCAATATTTTTGCTTCCCATCAAAAGGACTCTTTAATTAACAGATCGAATGCTATTGTTATTTCTCCAAGCGTTACAGTTAAAAGTACCCCTAATGAGAATGGAACTGATCTATTCATTTTGCATGAAGGCCATAAAGTATTTATCAAAGATAACTCCATGAGAGAGTGGAAAGAGATCGAACTGCAAGATGGCAATGTAGGCTGGGTACCGGTAGAAGTTATTGAAGTCATTTAAGATTGATGTTTGATATACAAAAAATTATTGATTACGATAAAGAGATTCTTTTAGCATTAAACGGAAGCGATTCTTTATTCTGGGATAGATTCATGTGGATCTATACGGGTATGCTGATTTGGATCCCTCTTGCTATTGTACTATTATATATTATATTTAAGAATAAAGGTATCAAAACACTTCTTTTGGTCATTGTCATGATAGGCTTGGTCGTGACAATTGCAGACCAGGTATCCTCTTCATTCTTTAAACCCTATTTTCAACGTTTCCGGCCAACACAAGACCCTGAATTAATGTATCTCATAGACATTGTAAATGGTTATAGGGGAGGGAGATATGGATTTGTTTCAAGCCACGCTGCAAACTCATTCGGGATACTTACTTTTGTTACGCTACTTATAAGATCCAGGGAATTAGCCTATGCTTTATTTACATGGGCGATTATCAATTGCTTTTCACGAATATATTTAGGAGTACATTATCTGGGAGATATTATCGGAGGTACATTACTGGGAGTAGTAGCAGGACTTATTGTATATTTCCTTTATAGTAAAATCAATAAAAAATATTTTAAGGAAAATAAATATTATTATTCCGGTTCTTATTCGAAAGGCGGCTATTTATTATCCGATGTGAACGTAATTATAACCGTCTTATTTACAAGCTTCTTCTTTGTTCTTTTTATTGGTATGTTCTTATTGATATAAATAAATTCAATTAAATCAAAAACCGCTATTTAATTAAAAAGATTCCTAATTAATTGCTTTTATCTATTTTTTTCGTTAAGTTTATAGCGTAATAGACTCACTTTTATTATTAACCAATAAATTTAATTTTAATCATGAACAGAACAATAACCTTCAATGAACTCCGCAAAATAAAGGATTCATTACCTACCGGTAGTATGCACAGAATAGCTGATGAGTTGGGATTAAACGTTGATACTGTACGCAACTTCTTTGGAGGCTACAATTTCAAAGAGGGGAAAAGCGTCGGAATTCACTTAGAGCCCGGTCCAGATGGTGGTTTAGTAATGCTTGATGATACCACTGTTCTTGACCGGGCTCTAAGCATTTTAAAAGAAATTAATATAGATCATCAGCAGGAGAAAATTACCGAAGATATTGTTCAGGCATAAATAATAAATATATCAGAATCCCGATTGAATAGAATAATTTAATTGGGATTTTTTGTTTTACCGCAAATAGAGAAAAGATATGGAAGAAAAATTAGTTACTCTGGCTATTCTCACTTATTCGAAAGCACAAATACTTAAACATATACTTGAAAATGAGGGTATAGAAGCGTCTATCCACAATGTAAATCTGATACAACCTGTTGTATCTTCAGGTGTTAGAATTAGGATTAAAGAGAGTGATTTGCCTAAAGCATTGAAGATAGTGGAAAACTCAGTATGGTTGACAGAAAACGTTGATCCCCAAAAAGTAGTAATAGATGAAGATGAAAAAAAGGTTGTATTAATACCGGTCGATTTCTCCAGTTATTCATTAAAGGCTTGCGAATTTGGTTTCAATTTTGCTAAAGAATACAATGCAGAAGTGGTACTCTTGCATGCTTATTTTAGTCCGATATACACTTCTTCTTTACCGTATGGTGATGTATTTAACTACCAAATAGCTGAGGAAGAGACTATTAGAGATATGGTTCAACGAGTTCATTCAGATATAAATGCATTATCCGATTCAATCAAAGAAAAGATTGATTCAGGAGAATTCCCAGATATCAAATATTCTTGTATTCTACGGGAAGGAATTCCGGAAGAAGAAATCTTACGGTATTCTAAAGAAAATAATCCCATTATTACTATAATGGGGACCAGAGGAAAAAATCAAAAAGACTTGGACTTGATTGGCAGTGTTACTGCTGAAGTTATTGATAGAAATAAGTCGTCTGTTTTAGCCATCCCTGAAAACACTCCATTTACTTCTTTTAATAATGTTAAGAATATTGCATTTTTGACAAACTTTGATCAAAGGGATTTGGTGGCTTTTGATTCATTGATATCTATTTTAAAACCATTCAATTTCTCTGTTTCTTTGATCCATCTTTCTGAAACAAAAGATACATGGGATGAAATTAAGTTAGCCGGTATAAAAGATTATTTTCAGAAACAATATCCGGAACTTCGATTGTATTATGATATTGTTATGGAAGATGATATCTTGAGTAACTTTGATAAATATATAAGTGATAGGAAGATTGATGTGATTACACTCATTAGTTATAAGAGAAATATATTTGCCCGTTTATTTAACCCTAGCATAGCACGTAAAATGATATTCCATACAGATACTCCTTTATTTGTGATCAATGGATAAAGCAACTGGAAATAACGTCTGCATATTTAATGTATAATTAACATTATGTTTAATAGAATATTTGAATTATATTAACTCTAATAAAAAAGCACCAAATCTTTATTGGTGCTTTCTCTCCTATCTATTTTGTATAATATAGACATCGTATTTTTATGAATACATTTTCTTACGTAATTCCTTAATATGATCTGAAGTGATATATTCGTCATATTCCATCATCTTATCAATTATTCCATTTGGAGTTAATTCAATAATTCTGTTTGCCACAGTTTGAATAAACTCATGGTCATGTGATGAAAATAAAATATTCCCTTTATATGTTTTCAGATTATTATTAAATGCTTGTATAGATTCCAAATCTAAATGATTAGTTGGCGTATCTAATATTAAGCAATTTGCATTACGAAGCTGCATTCGGGCAATCATACAGCGCATTTTCTCTCCACCGGAAAGTACATTAACTTTCTTTAAGACTTCTTCTCCAGAGAAAAGCATTCTTCCAAGGAAACTTTTCATATACACTTCATTACCCTCTCCAAATTGACTTAACCAATCAACAAGGTTAAGATCTGTATTAAAGAAAGGCGTATTATCCAAAGGTAAGTATGCAGTAGTAATTGTAACTCCCCAATTATAATGTCCGGAATCTGCTTTTATATTGTCATTTATAATTTCGAAGAAAGCAGTCATGGCACGTGGATTTCGTGATAAGAAAACAATCTTATCCCCTTTCTCCACGTTAAAATTTACATCATTGAACAATACTTCACCATCTTCACTCCTTTTGCTCAATCCGGAAATTTCCAGGATTTGATTTCCCGGCTCTCTTTCCGGGGTAAAAATAATACCGGGATATTTACGGGAAGAAGGTTTTATATCTTCTACATTCAATTTTTCAAGCATTTTTTTACGACTGGTAGTCTGCTTGCTCTTAGATACGTTCGCAGAAAAACGACGTATAAATTCTTCCAGTTCTTTCTTCTTCTCTTCTGCTTTTGCTTTTTGATTTTGTTGTTGACGCAGTGCTAACTGACTGGATTCATACCAGAAGCTATAGTTACCGGAAAATAAGTTAATTTTTCCATAGTCTATATCTACTGTATGAGTACAAACTGAATCTAAAAAGTGTCGGTCGTGACTTACAACCAAAACTGTATGCTCAAAATTAGAAAGATATTCCTCTAACCAGGTTACAGTCTCCATATCCAAATCATTGGTGGGCTCATCCAGTAACAAATTATCAGGATTACCATATAAAGCTTGTGCTAACATAACACGTACTTTTTCATTACCGCTTAATTCACCTACCAAAGTATAGTGCTTATCTTCTGATATTCCTAGTCCGCTCAATAATGAAGCTGCATCACTTTCTGCATTCCATCCATCCAGTTCTGCAAATTTTTCTTCGAGCTCGGAAACTTTCAATCCGTCTTCGTCTGTAAAATCTTCTTTGGCATAAAGTACTTCACGTTGTTTCATTATATCCCACAACACAGTATGACCCATCATAACAGTATCAAGTACTGTAAAATTATCCCATTTAAAGTGATCTTGGCTAAGAACAGAAAGTCTTTCTCCCGGTCCTAGAGCAATGGTTCCTTTTGTTGGGTCCATTTCTCCGGAAATTGTTTTGAGAAATGTTGACTTACCAGCTCCGTTAGCCCCTATAATACCATAGCAGTTACCATTAGTAAATTTTAAATTAACATCATTAAATAATACTCTTTTTCCAAATTGCACTGCAACGTTTGAAACTGTAATCATTATCTTTTTCTTTTTACCTTAAAATGTTCGGATTGCAAAGGTAATTATAATAAACGAAGAATTTGTATGTAATATTGATGAATCTGACAGAATGACTGCCATCTTTCCGGTTTTCTTCCCCTACCCTTTTATAATTCATACTAAAAAGAGTATTTTTGCATAAATATTGATTGTATTAAATAGAATGGCAAAGATTTTGTTGCTCTTTTGCTGTTTTAAACTTCCTTAAATATCAAATGTTATTATATTGATTAATAAGAAATAAAAAATATATAGTAAAATGGATCCAAAAGAAAAAGAAGAATTGAACAATTCACAGGTAGAAGCTGATCAGGAAAACGTGTGCGATACGGAAGACTTATCAGAAGAAGTTCAGGAAGAAGTTGAAAATCAGGAAGAAGATTTAAACTGTAAAATCGCAGAATTGCAAGATAAATATCTTCGTTTAGCAGCCGAATTTGATAATTACCGGAAACGTACAATGAAAGAGAAAGCAGATATAATAAAAACTGCAGGAGAAAGAGTAATATCAAATATTTTACCGGTATTAGATGATATGGAACGTGCAATAAAAACGATGAGCTCTTCCGAAGATGTATCAGCTGTAAAAGAAGGAGTAGATCTTATTTATTGTAAATTTGTAAATACTCTTTCTCAGGATGGTTTGCAAAAGATAGCAACTGATAATAATGAAAACTTCAATACTGATTATCATGAAGCTGTAGCTCTTGTACCTGCTCCTTCCGAGGATTTGAAAGGAAAAATCCTGGATACAGTACAAAACGGTTATACTTTAAATGATAAAGTAATTCGTCATGCAAAAGTTGTAGTTGGCGAATAATATATAAAGAATAAAACAAGCATGGCAAAAAGAGACTATTATGAAGTATTGGAAGTTGAGAGAACGGCTACTCTTGACATAATAAAGAAAGCATATAGAAAGAAAGCTATCCAATACCATCCAGATAAAAATCCGGGAAATAAAGAAGCGGAAGACAAGTTCAAAGAAGCTGCTGAAGCTTATGACGTGCTAAGCGACCCCGACAAACGATCTCGTTATGATCAATTTGGACATGCGGGTGTAGGTGGTGCTGCTGGTAATGGCGGGCCTTTTGGAGGTTTCAGTGGTGGTATGTCTATGGATGACATTTTCTCTATGTTCGGAGATATATTCGGAGGACACAATCCCGGTGGATTTGGCGGCTTTGGTGGATTCGGTGGTGGTCAACAAACGCAAAGACGCTTCCGTGGTTCTGATCTTCGAGTGAAGGTTAAGTTAAGCCTGAAAGAGATAGCTACCGGAGTCGAAAAGAAATTTAAATTAAAAAAATATGTATCCTGTTCACATTGTCATGGTTCGGGTGCAGAAGGAAGTAGCGGTTCGGAAACATGTCCCACATGTAAAGGAAGCGGTACTGTAGTACGCAATCAACAGACAATTTTAGGTACAATGCAAACCCGCACTACCTGCTCTACCTGCGGTGGAGAAGGAAAAATTATCAAAAATAAATGTAAGGAATGTGCCGGTGAAGGTATTGTATATGGTGAAGAGGTAGTTAGCGTAAAAATACCAGCAGGAGTTGCCGAGGGAATGCAATTGTCAATGAGTGGAAAAGGAAATTCGGGAAAACATAATGGTGTTCCTGGGGATCTCCTTATTCAGATAGAAGAAGAACAACATCCAGAACTAATTCGGGATGAAAATGATTTGATATATAACCTACTGCTTAGTTTCCCTACTGCTGCTTTAGGTGGTACGATAGAAGTACCTACTATTGATAGTAAAGTAAAGGTTAAAATAGAAACCGGAACTCAACCGGGTAAGGTACTACGCCTTCGAGGCAAAGGTTTGCCCAATGTTAATGGTTACGGAACAGGAGATTTACTAGTAAATGTCAGTGTATATGTACCTGAAACGCTTTCTAAAGATGAAAAGCATGCTTTAGAAAAAATGGATTCTTCTGATAATTTTAAACCCAATACCAGCATTAAGGATAAAATATTTAAGAAGTTTAAGAGTCTTTTTGATTAATCGATTCAAATCATTATAAGATAATAAAAAACGGCAATGCATTAGCGTTGCCGTTTTTTATTTTGATAAGGTTTAGAGCGGAAAACGGGGCTCGAACCCGCGACCCTCAGCTTGGGAAGCTGATGCTCTACCAACTGAGCTACTTCCGCCTGTATTTGTTTTACAAAGATATATAATAAATTTTATATTAAAAGTAATCAATAAAAAAAATCTATAATCATAACCACCCTTATTAAAAACTCCTGTAGCCTGACTATTCCATATTACAATAGGTAATGCATCAAAATTGTCTGTCTATGTTATTCATTAATATTTTTGGTTTGTACTGTCTAAAATGAAAAGTTTATTGTTTAAAATCTAAAGACCTAAAAAATACGAATAGATACTTTTGCATCTAGATTCTTATTAATTTACTTAGCTACTAAAAGCTAACTTCCATCATCATTATATGAGATTTATAGCAGGCAAAAAATTATAATTTAATTAATAACAAACATCATGAAAACGATTTTGAACTCTCTCAGATTAATAGTCATTTCATTGTGTATAATTCCAATAATAAGTAAGGCCCAGAATCCGGTAGTACAGACCAAATATACGGCTGACCCGGCACCGTTAGTATATAACGATACTGTATTTTTGTACACTACTCACGATGAAGATGATGCTCAGGGATTCAAGATGTTCGACTGGTTACTATATACCTCCACTGATATGGTAAACTGGACCGATCATGGATCCATTGCATCACTGAAAAGTTTTAAATGGGTAACACGCGATAATGGAGCATGGGCACAACAATGTGTTGAACGCAATGGTAAATTTTATATGTATTGCCCTATACATGGTCAAGGAATTGGAGTTCTGGTGGCAGATTCTCCTTATGGGCCGTTCATAGACCCAATCGACAAACCATTGGTCTGGCAAAAAGAACATTGGGATGATATTGACCCTACTGTTTTTATTGATTATGATGGACAAGCCTATATGTATTGGGGAAATCCCGATGTTTACTATGTAAAACTTAATAATGATATGGTATCCTATTCGGGAGATATCGTTAAGCTGGAAAATAAGCCGGAGCATTATCAGGAAGGCCCTTGGGTATATAAACGAAACGGACATTATTACATGGCCTTTGCTTCTACCTGTTGCCCGGAAGGAATAGGTTATGCCATGAGCAATAAAGCAACCGGTCCCTGGACAACTAAAGGATATATCATGCAACCTACCCAACGCACCCGGGGAAATCATCCGGGTATTATCGACTACAAAGGTACTTCCTATGTCTTTGGCTTGAATTACGATATCATGCATCTGGAAACCTTCAAACACCATGAACGTCGTTCAGCATCTGTAGCAAAAATGTATTATAATCCAGATGGAACCATTCAGGAAGTACCCTATTGGACGGAAAATATAGTGGAACAAATTGAGCCATTTAACCCCTACCGCCGCGTAGAAGCCGAAACTATTGCTTGGGGATATGGACTGAAAACTGAAAAAATGCCCGATGGTAGAATTTGTGTAACATATATTGACAACAATGAATCCCTATGCGTTCGCGGAGTAGATTTCGGGAAAGGTGCAAAAGAGTTTTCTATTTTCACTGCTTGCAATATGGATGGCGGTTACATTGAGATACGTTTGGATAGTACTACTGGTCCACTTATTGGCACCGTAAATATAACCCGAACCGGTGCTATGGACAGATACAGGCTTATGTCGTGCCCTATTAAAGATGCTAAAGGAGTACATGATTTATATTTCTGCTTCAAAAGCAGCGCTCAAAAAAACAATTTATTCTTCCTTGATTATTGGGAATTTAAATAAAACTGATTTATAAATAAGCAATTAATCACATAATGAAAAAGCACTTATTACTACTTCCTATTATCTTATGCATTCAACAGTTGAAAGCACAAAATTTACCATATCAGAACCCGGAACTCAATCCGCAGGAACGAGCCACTGACCTCCTCCATCGACTCACATTAGAAGAAAAAGTAGGTTTGATGGGAGATCACTCCAATGAAGTCCCCCATTTAGGCATTAAGAAATTTGCCTGGTGGAGCGAAGCATTGCATGGAGTGACAAATCAGGGAGAAGTAACTGTATTCCCCGAGCCGATTGGGATGGCCGCTTCTTTCAATGATGAATTATTATATAAAGTATTCGAAGCCGTTTCTGATGAGGCAAGAGCACGCTTTCATTCCCGTGAAAAAAAAGGTGAAGAGCGCAGGAAGGATAATGGCCTGTCCGTTTGGACTCCTAATATAAATATCTTCCGGGATCCACGTTGGGGGCGTGGTCAGGAAACCTATGGAGAAGATCCCTATTTAACTTCCCGTATGGGTGTTTCAGTGGTAAGAGGATTGCAAGGGCCTGAAAATGCTAAATATCAAAAGCTACTGGCTTGTGCCAAACATTATGCTATTCACTCCGGACCAGAATGGAGCAGGCACACCCTAAACCTTAATAATCTCGACAACCGCCATATCTGGGAAACCTATATGCCTGCTTTCAAGGCATTGGTTCAACAAGCTAATGTTAGTCAGGTAATGTGTGCCTATCACCGGCAGGATGATGATCCGTGTTGCGGAAGCAACTATTTGTTACGTCGAATTCTACGTGATGAATGGGGATTTAACCGTGTAATTGTCTCCGATTGCGGTGCTATTGCTGATTTTTACACCTCGCATAAGGTATCTTCCGACGCATTGCACGCAGCTGTTAAAGGAGTATTGGCTGGCACTGATGTAGAATGTGGCTATGGATATGCATACCATAAGCTAGCTGAAGCCGTTTCAAGGGGATTAATTCTTGAATCGGACATTGATGAAAGTGTTCTCAGGTTACTAATAGAACGTTTTATTCTGGGCGATTTTGATGATAATGCCATAGTGCCCTGGGCTAATCTCCCAGATAGCGTTATTAATTGTCAAAAGCATCAGCAACTGGCATTGGAAATGGCGCGTCAGTCCATGACATTACTTCAAAATAAAAAAAATATACTTCCCTTGTCGAAGAATCAGAAGATTGCAGTCATAGGCCCTAACGCTGATGATGCCCGGCTAATGTGGGGAAATTACAACGGAACACCCGTCAAGACTATAACCGTCTTAGAGGGTATCAAATCCATTGTTAATAAAGATGTCTTTTACGATATGGGGTGTGATTTAGTAGATGATATGATACTCGAGTCGTATTTTAACTATTGTACTGTTGATGGAAAACCCGGAGTAAAAGCAACCTATTGGAACAATAACCAGCGCACGGGCAACCCAGTTACCTCTATTCATTATGACAAGCCTATACGCCTTTCCACTACAGGGCAACATCCTTTCGGCCCGGGTGTAAAGCTACAGGATTTCTCCGGAATATTTGAAACTACTCTCAAAGCTGTGGAATCAGGAGAAATCGTGTTCAGACTACAATCAATAGGCGACTGCCAGTTATTGATCAATGATGAAATGATATCCGATTATACCTCATGGCGTTTTGTTACTAAGCGCATTCCTTATCAGATAGAAAAAGACAGACAATACAAGATAAGGATAAACTTTACTCAAAACTATAACTTTGCCAGTGCCAACCTGAATTTTAATGTGGGTAAAGAGTCGCCTGTTAATTATGACGAATTAGTAAAAAAATTAAAAGGAATAGATACAGTAGTTTTTGCTGGTGGCATATCCGGTGAACTTGAAGGGGAAGAAATGCCTATCGAACTACCCGGATTTAAAGGAGGCGACCGGACAGACATCGAATTACCTGCCTCACAAAGAAATTGTATCAAAGCACTAAAAGAAGCAGGAAAAAGGGTAATCCTCGTAAACTGTTCCGGTTCCGCCATCGGGTTAGTACCTGAAGCTGAAAACTGTGAAGCTATTCTGCAAGCCTGGTATGGTGGTCAATCGGGTGGTCAAGCCATTGCCGAAGTTCTTTTTGGTGATTACAATCCTTCAGGAAAACTACCAATTACATTCTATAAAAATATAGACCAGCTACCCGATTTTGAAGAATACGATATGAAAGGTCGCACTTACCGATATTTGAATGACAGCCCGTTGTATCCATTCGGACATGGATTAAGTTATACTACTTTCTCTATCGGTAAAGCCAAGGTTAACAAAACAGAAATAAGAACAGGCGAAAAAACAACACTAACTATTCCTGTAAAAAACACAGGAAAACGCCGGGGAACCGAGATTCTTCAGGTATATATGAGAAAGCTGAATGACGAAGGCCCGGTGAAAACTCTCCGTTCATTTACCCGTGTCGAGTTGGAGCCCGGAACATCCCGGGATATCGTATTAGAGTTAGAGCCTTCTTTCTTTGAATGGTATAGCAATGTTACACACCGGATGGATGTAGTCTCCGGCGATTACGAAATCTTTTACGGCACAAGTTCTGATGAAAAAGACCTTCAAAAATTCACAGTTAAGCTTTTATAGAAATTTCCTACCCTATTTGCCACAATTTATATGGAAATAGATGTTCAAAAAACCACAAGTGTTCACGACCTTTATTTAGTATTTAAAGGAAAGGCAGAAACCGAAATCATGTTTTTGGGCTATTAGATGTTTACCGAATAATCTTTTAAATCTTATTTAATTTGTAAAAAGTCATGAAAATAATCTTCAAAGGAATAGTTTTATTACTACTATGGGGTATAGCTTTACATTATTCTTCTTGTACTTCCGGAAGCTATGAAGATACAGGAAAGAAAGTGATTATTAACCTTTCCGAAGGAAAACTTTCACTTATACCATTGAACCAAAATTCGGTGCGTGTCCGGTTCAACGTGCAGGATTCAATTATTCTGGAAGAATTGATCTATACAGAAAATGTATCCATACCCGAATACACGATAAAGGAAACCAGCGAAGAAGTAATTTTATCATTAAAATATCTTTCCGTCGCTTTCGATAAGAATAAAGAAACGCTCACCTTTAAAGATACAAACGGGTGCATATTGTTACAGGAAAAAGCTAATGGACGTTTTATGAAAAGTACAACCGTACAAGGAACACCAGCCTATAAGGTTGAACAGCAGTTTATATCCCCTAAAGATGAATACCTGTACGGTGCAGGACAATTTCAAGATGGTTATTTGAATATTAGAGGGCTTAGTCGCCGCCTGACGCAGGTAAATACCCAAATCGCCGTCCCGTTCATTCTTTCAAATAAAGGTTACGGCCTGCTTTGGAATAATTACGGCCTTACGGACTTTAATCCTTCCGATCAATTCATACAATTAACTCCCGTACAGGATAAGGGTAAAACACTTACAGTAAATGCTACAAGTACAAGCGGGAATAAACGTGAAGTCAGACAGATAAACGCTTTTACAACTCCGATCGAGATTCCCGAAGATGGGCATTATTCTCTCCTACTGGATGTAGGTCAGCGAATGGCACGGAAGCATTATCTTTCTATCAATGGTCAGAATGTGATAAATGTAAACAATATCTGGCTTCCGCCAACCACTTCCATAATCGTTGAAATGCAAAAAGGAAAGCATGAAATTGAAGTTCAAGGCGATAAAAGAGACCAACCGGTTGTGTACTGGCGCAGAGTGGCCGATGAGACAACTTTTCGCTCTCCTGTAGCACAGGCATTGGATTACACCGTATTTGCAGGTACTGGCGATGAAATTATCAGTAGTTACCGGGAGCTCACAGGTCCCACACCTATGATGCCTTTATGGAGTTTAGGCTATATCCATTGCCGCGAACGTTATAATACACAACAGGAATTGCTTGAAAATGCCCGTGAATTTCGTCAGCGGAAACTCCCTGTCGACATTATTGTGCAAGATTGGCAATATTGGGGAAAATACGGTTGGAATGCTATGCAATTTGACGAAGAGCGATATCCCGACCCAGCCGGAATGGTTCGTGAGCTTCACAATATGAATATGAGGTTGATGGTTTCCGTATGGTCAAAAATCGACCCTGATTCAGAAGTCGGAAAGCAGGCAATGGAAAAGGGTTACTACATTCCCGGAAGCGACTGGATAGACTTTTTCAATCCGGATGCTGCTGCTTTTTATTGGTCGAATTTTAGTGAGCGATTACTAAAATCGTATCGCATAGATGCTTGGTGGCAGGATGCCACAGAACCTGAAAACGATGATTTGCAAGAGCGCCGGATTAATAACGGTCAGATGCCGGGCGAATTTCTCCGGAATGTTTATCCGATGTATGTAAGCAAAACAGTATACGAAGGACTACGCAAAGATGATCCCGGCAGGCGCGCGTTTATACTCACCCGTAGCGGATTCCCGGGTATACAGCGATATGCGGCTGCTACATGGTCTGGGGATGTTGGTCACGATTGGGAAACATTACGCCGCCAGATCGCCGGCGGATTAAGCCAAATGGCAACCGGACTTCCCTGGTGGACATATGATGCAGGTGGCTTCTTCCGTCCGACAGACCAATATACCAATACAGAGTTTCATGAACAATTCCTGCGCTGGCTTCAGGCAGCAACGTTCTTCCCTTTACTACGTGTTCACGGATATATGAGCCAAACGGAACCTTGGAGATATGGTAAAGAAGTAGAGCGTATCACGACCAAATATCTTAATTTAAGGTATCGGATGTTACCTTATATTTACTCGCAATCGGCTGCTGTATCTTTCGCTGGGTCTACATTAATGCGCCCGTTAGTTATGGACTTTCCAACTGATCATCATGCCCTGGAGCAGCGGCACGAATTTATGTTCGGACCATCGTTGCTGGTAGCTCCCGTAACGGAAGGAAAAGTAAAGCAATGGAATGTATATCTGCCCGAATATGCCGAAGGATGGATTGACTTCTGGAGCGGAGAAAAACTAAATGGAGGGCAATTTGTAGCTGTTGATGTTACTTTGGATAAAATACCGTTGTTCGTAAAAGCCGGTACTATACTTCCCTTAGGCCCGGAAAAACAGTTTACATCCGAAGAGACGGATGAACCATTGGAAATCCGCATTTATCCCGGAGCTGATGCTACATTCTCTATATATGAGGATGAAGGCGATAATTATAATTATGAAAAAGGTAAATCAGCCACATTCCAACTAACATGGAAAGATGCTGAAAAAACACTTGAAATCAGTGACCGGAAAGGATCATTTGCCGGCATGAAAGAAGAAAGAATACTAAATATTATTGTGGTAAATCCCCGGCAAGGAATCGGTAGTGGGACATCTGCCCCAATCCAAACAGTAACCTATTCGGGCAGGCTGATGCAAGTAAACATGTAATATAGAATACTTATATAAGATATTCTACCCTTTCCGCCTCGTTGGGACAATATTTGTAATAGCCCCAACGGGGCAAAGAGAGTATAAGGAGGAGCTCCCAAATAGCTCCTAAAAAATTATTTTAGTGGTATAAATTGTACATAGCTACATAAATACGACCATTTATTTTAAAATCCATTTGCCCGCCCCGGTTTATCTTTGTATTTTTAGGCGACAATTAGTCTTAAACAAGTGTGAAAAACAGATGAAAATAAAACTATTTCTATTCATACTTTTAATATCCGCCTATAATTTATGCCCTGCCGAGGTTAAATTCTATAGCATTAATAACATTCACAGCATATCCGTAAGGGAAACTTTTTCTGTGTGTAAAGATAAAAACGGGTTCATATGGTCATCTGCGAAAACCGGTATTCTGCGGGTTACTGAAGACCATTGCCGGATGTACCAACTACCCTATAAAACGGTGGATATCACTTTCTTGAAACTCGTCTGTGAAGACTCACAACTAATTGCCTACACCAATAACGGACAAATATTCATCTATAACCATCTGTATGATCGATTCGATTTTCTTACAGACCTACGGGAGAGGTTGAAGAATAATTACCTTACCTTAAGCAACATAGTTATTGATTCATCGGGTGCCCTATGGATAGGCTCTTCGGAGGGATTATATCAATATAAAGAAGGGCGTCTGGCTCCCGTAGGGGGACTGCGCTTCCCTGTACAATATGTGTTTTTTACAGATAAGGAAACCTTACTCTATTCCGATTCCAATGAAATAGCTTTATGGAACATTAAAACATCCGAACATATCATTATTTATAATGACCAGCCTAATCTGCCCATTCAGGTTTCCAGCTGCCATTATGACCCGCAAGACCAACTAATCTGGATAGGTACATTTTCGCAGGGACTCTATCTCTATAACGGGCAAACCGATACATTTTCCCCATTCAACATCAAAAGATTTCCAAAACAGCCCATACTCGCATTGGAAGAAAGTGCCAACCAATCTCTGCTTGCCGGAATTGACGGTCAAGGTATATGGGAGCTCGACCGGAAAAATAAGACTGTGCTCAACATCTATAAAGAAGATATCAACAACGCTTTTTCCCTCCGCGGAGATGGTGTTTATGATATATTCAATGATGGGAATGACCGTATTTGGGTAGCCACATACACGGGAGGACTTTCATACTTTGAACAAAATACACCCCTTGTTCATCATATTACCCACGAAATAAACAATCCCAACTCCTTAGGCAATAACGACGTACACCAAATCCTCGAAGATCAAAAAGGTGACATCTGGCTTACCACCAACAACGGAATAAGCCGTTGGCGGACTTCGGACAATCAATGGGATATATTTTACCACAACATGCGCGAACAGGCACAGGTATTTCTGGCCATTTGCGAAGATGGCCGTGGAAATATCTGGGCAGGGACTTACTCATCGGGGATTTACATACTAGACCCCGCCACCGGGAAGACACGCATACATTATTCCGGAGAATCGAATATTCCCAATGCTCCGGGCAAATTTATCTTTGACATTTTTAAAGACAGTGAAGACGACATGTGGATTGGAGGGGTTGATAACGTGATCTGCTACCTGTCTGACGAAAAGCAATTCTACTCCTACCCTATAAAACCAGTCAATTCATTTACCGAATTTACCACCGGACAAATACTGGCTACCCATGCACACGGACTGTCCATGCTGCATAAAGCTACCGGAGAAATAGAAACATTAATCGACAGTTGCCTGGCTCATGATGTAATTGCTATAGACAACATCATTTGGATTGCCACTTCAGGTAGCGGACTGATACGGTATAATTATACCGATAAAACAAAAAAACAATTTACAACCGATTCAGGATTACCCTCCAATTACATTAACAGCATCATAGCCTCCGACGGCTACTTATGGATCGGTACTGAAAATGGTTTGTGCCAACTCAATATGGCAGATGATAACATACTCACCTACTCGTCCATATTTTCGCTGTCCAATTTATCTTTTAACGTAAACTCATGTACCCGGCTCACTAACGGAAATCTGATTTGGGGCACGAGTAACGGTGCTGTTTTATTCTCTCCTGACAAGCTCTATCAAACCTCACATAAAGGCCGTATCTTTTTTCAGGATATCGTTGTATCCGGACGCTCCATCAGGGAAACCCCCAACCTGATCAAAAACATTCCTGTAGACAAACAGACCCATATTGCATTAAATTACAACCAAAATACATTGTTGCTGGAATTGCTCTCCGTAGACACCTCCTCCAAAGGCGCTAAATTTTCATGGATGATGGAAGGACTGGATTCCCAGTGGAGTCCACCATCTGCTTTACCTAATATAAATTATGCTAACCTTCCCTACGGCAATTTTAAACTTTCGATCCGCATGTATGACAGCTCCCTTACGCGCATCATTGACAATCGATCGATAGACATACAAATTATTCCTCCGTTCTGGGCTACCTGGTGGTTCCGCTTATTTTTTTCTACTCTTCTCATAATTGTTATTGTGTATTTATTACGCGCATACTCAAATCACTTAAAGCAGAAACACGCCAAAGAAAAAATAAGATTTTTCACTAACATGGCACACGATATACGCACCTCGCTCACCTTGATCAGTGCTCCGGTAGAACAGATGAACAGCGCTCCTGAATTATCGGAGAAAACCCGCTATTACCTCAATCTAACCCGGGAACAATCAAAAAGATTAGCCGCAGTTGCCACTCAACTACTGGACTTTGAAAAAGTAGACAGCAATAAAGAACAACTTTTTCCGATCATGACGGATGTGGTACAACTCATATCCAACCGATGCCTGATGTTTGCAACGATCGCTGAAAAGAAAAATATCAAACTGGAATTTTGTTCCAACCTCGATTCGTACTATACAGTGTTGGACGAATTAAAAATTGAAAAAACAGTAGATAATCTCATTTCCAATGCCATTAAATATTCGCATCCAAACAGCAAAATTGAAATATCTGTTTTGTGTGAAAAAGAAAAATGGCATCTGGAAGTAAAAGATTATGGATTGGGCATTTCTTCCGAAGCTCGTAAAAAACTGTTCAAGGAGTTTTATCGCGGCGATAATAAAGCCAATTCCAAAATTGTGGGTTCGGGCATCGGATTATTGCTGGTAAAAAGCTACGTAACCATGCACAACGGAAAAATAGAATTTGATAGTGAAGAAAATAAAGGTTCTTCCTTCCGGATAACAATCCCCTATAAAGAGATTACGGAAACTAGTAAGCCCATTGTACTACCTTCACCAGCTCAGGCTGTTATTCCTACAACAACTATTTCCAATCCCTTACCTGCCATAGATACATCAGGAATAAATGAAACATTCAAAGATAAAGCAGCACGCATACTTATTGTAGAAGATAACACTGATTTACAGGAATTTCTACAAAAAAGCATGGATGGTGATTATAAAGTTTACACAGCAAATGATGGTGTCGAAGCATGGGCACTCATCCGGAAAGAAACATTCGATTTGATTATTTCTGATATTATAATGCCTAATATGGATGGTTTTGAGCTATGCCGGAACATAAAATCAACTTTCGAAACAGCACATATCCCCGTTATTTTATTAACTTCTTTATCAGAGAAAACCAAACAATTAGAAGGACTCGGACTCGGAGCTGACGATTATATAACCAAGCCTTTTGATATGACGCTCCTTCTGCAACGTTTAAAATCTATCCTAAGAAATAGGGAGATTGTAAGGGAAAGGGCTTTCAAATTGATGAATCAAAACACTCAGGATGAGCCGGTGTATGCAAATGAATTAAATGATAAGTTTGTGAAGAAGGCATTAAAAGTAGTGCACAGAAACATGTCCAACACTGAGTTTGGCAAAGATGAATTTGCTTCGGAGATGAACGTCAGTCCTTCGCTGCTATATCAAAAGTTGAAGGCACTGACAGAGCAATCACCCTTGGAATTTATACGTATTATCCGCTTTAACTATGCTATGGAATTGTTGCAATCGAAGAAATACAGCATCACTGAGATTGGAGAAATGTGTGGTTTCTCCAGCCCCAGTTATTTTAGTACTGCATTCAAAAAACATTTTGGGAAGTCTCCCGCAGAGATAAGAAATTCAAAAGAATAGCCGTCAAAACACCAAAGCCGGGTTTAACCGGAATTGGATTTTGAAAGCTTACCCCTTCTTATAAGCCTCTCACAAAACGATATGTTTTTCCAGCTTCTGTGTCGATATCATATTCATATACACGATACAGCATCGGGAACTGAGGGCTGGTGAGTTGTCCGGATACCAACGGTTCTTTTATATCCGGCAGTGCAAATAATGGATTCGGGTTGTTGCCCCTGACCTCTTTTAATCCTGCACCATCCAATGGAACATATGAACGTAAGCGAAGATTGCCGCCTAAGCGGGAGATAATCTCGGCTTCTTCCAACTGAATGCCATCCCATTTGATAGCTACTTCAAACCCTCCGCGAGCTACAAGTCCGCTGACACTTCCTTTACGCCATACATCAGGAAGGGCAGGTAACAAATGCACAGCACCGTCATGACTCTGTAAAAGCATCTCTGCGATACCTGCAGTATAACCGAAGTTACCGTCTATCTGGAAAGGAGGATGCGCATCAAACAAGTTCGGATACGTACGGCCATCCGCATTTCCGTCTTCCACTAATACCAACATGTTTTGTATGATTTTAAATGCATGGTTGCCATCGAGCAGGCGTGCCCATAGATTTATTTTCCACCCAATAGACCAACCTGTAGCCATATCTCCACGATATACCAACGAATTTTTAGCAGCCTGGAACAAATGTGGATGGGCATACGGAGATATTTGATTACTTGGATAAAGACCATACAAATGGGATACATGACGGTGATTGTTTTTCGGATCATCCAAATCTTCCAACCACTCCTGCAACTGATTGTACTTACCGATCTGCATGGGAGGCAGACGTTTAATCATAGCTTCCAGTTTATCGATATAGGCTTGATCTTCATTGAAAATCCTGGCTGCATCACGCGTCCGGGTAAGTATGTCGAATGCAATCTGGTTGTCCATGGTACATCCGGCTATGATAGTAGAATTGGATTTACCCGGCCCATGTTCGGGAGAGAGGGAAGGGCAAGTCACCATCCATTTATAAACAGGATGTTCTACCAGGAAGTCGAGGAAAAAATCGGCAGAACCTTTCATTATCGGGTAGGCATCTTTAAGAAATGCTTTATCACCTGTGTACAGATAATGGTCCCAAAGATGCTGTGCCAACCAGGCGCCTCCATTGGGCCACATGCCCCAGGTTGCTCCATCAACCACCCCACAACTGCGCCAGATGTCGGTGTTGTGATGGGTTACCCAACCGCCGGCACCATACATATCACGTGCCGTATGCCGGCCACTTTCCGAAAGTTCCTTAACCATTTGGAATAAAGGCTGATGAGTTTCGCTCAGATTGGTGATTTCAGCAGGCCAATAATTCATTTCTGCATTGATATTAACAGTATATTTACCATCCCACGGAGCCAGCAGCTTATCATTCCAGATGCCTTGCAGATTTGCTGCCTGACCGCCGGGTTGTGAAGAGGAGATCAGTAAATAGCGTCCGTATTGGAATAGAAGTACAGCCAATGAAGGATCATTACCATTCCTGAAATTCCTTATACGCAGGTGTATCTGCTCTTTTTCCGCTTCAGAAGTACCCAAATCGAGATTTACCCGGTTAAACTGATTCCGGAAGTAAGAGATATGTTCTACCTTTGCCTTTTTATAACTTTTTTTAATAGCAGCTTTCATATATGCCGTAGCCCGCTTGCTTTCATTGGCACTCACATCTTTGTAGTTTACAAAATTAGTAGCGGAAGAGATGTAGATGGTTGCAGTTGTAGCACCAGAAACGGTTATTTTGTCCGCTTCTACATTTACTTTGCCGTCAAGAGCCTGAATATATGTTTGTGTTTCTACCCGGATCACACCCGGAATGCCTTCATGATCCTGCCCTTTGCCTGAAAAGATCAATTTGCCTTCTTTCTTTTTCACTATATATTCGAGCGGAGATTTATAATCGGCAACAAAAGACAAAGCACCCTCTTTATCCGCACTTAACCGGACAATAACAATATTATCGGTAAAAGAGGTAAATATTTCACGGGTATAGGTAACACCATTCACTTTATAGGTAGTGGTAGCAATAGCATTAGAGATATTCAGATCACGATAATAATCAGAATACATTTCGTGTCCGGCAAAATGGAGCATCAAACTTCCTATCGTCTGATAGGGCATACCATTCTGAGGCGTACGGAATGTCTCATCTATCATGCGCTCTGCCTCTTTGTTTTTGCCCTCGAAAATGAGCTTCCTGACTTCCGGCAAAGCCATTAACGCTTTCGGCTGGTCGTTACGATGCGGGCCACCTCCCCATACAGTTTCTTCATTTAATTGAAGTTCTTCATGAGCGGGATTACCGTATACCATGACTCCCAGACGGGAATTTCCCAATGGTAATGCTTCCTCCCATTTTTCGGCAGGCTGTGCGTACCATAATTTCAACTCTTTTGCCTCGGCAAAAAGAATTATGACTGAGAACAATGCAAAAACCCAAAATCTTTTCATTTTTTAATATTCTTAAGTTCTACCCGTAAAAATAACGAATAATTACCTTTTTGCAATACCTTCTTTGGTTTGCTCTACATATTTCATGGTACCATCCGGATTATAATACAATTTATCTACGCAAACACTGCGGCGTCCGATAGCACCTTTATGGCCATCTATGGTAAGCACAGCATTGTGATAGAAGAGATACCATTGTCCTTTGAACTCGATAATTCCGGGATGTATAGTAAAGCTGTTTTCTGCCATTCCGGTCAGTTCCCCTTGTGGTGTCCACGGACCTTTCATCGATGGTGCGGTAGCATAAGCGATGGTTTCGCGGCCTTTTCCCATCGAAGCATAAGTCAGATAATAGATGCCGTCACGTTTATGCAACCACGGACCTTCCACAAAGCGGGGTACTTCAATTACCTCGATGTCACCATCAATTTCGATCAGGTTTGGTTTTAGCTTGGCAAGAAAGCAGGTGCCATTTCCCCAGCTGAGCCATGCTTCTCCGTTATCGTCGATAAAAGCTGTTGGGTCGATATCGTTCCACCAGCCACGAGGACCATTCGGGGTCATATCATCCGTAATGAGAGGTTTGCCAATCGGATCTTTAAAAGGCCCTGTAGGACTGTCACCTACAGCTATGCCGATAGCTTTACTATTGTATGGTTCGCCAGCCTGGACAGTGGTATAGTAGTAGAATTTTCCGTCTCTTTCAATAACCTGAGATGCCCACGCCTCTCCTACTCCCCACGAGAAATCAGTGGGTTTCAGCACAGAGCCATGGTCTGTCCATGTCTGCATATCATCAGTAGAATAGCATAACCACTCGGTAATATTAAATTCTCTTCCGCCGGATGCAGAATCCTGTCCCGCGTAATATTCATCGTGACCAACATACAGATACAGTTTACCATCGTATACCAATGGCGCCGGATCGGCCGTAAACTTATCTTTTATCAAAGGATTCCCCGTATTTTTGAAAGTAGGGAGGGTGCTCTGCTGAGAGCAACTCATAAGCAGGCAAATGCTACTAATCAGTAAAGTGATTTTTTTCATGATTGATGTTTCGTTTTAAATTTATTTTAAACTAATAAGAATTCCAATAATCGGCAACAAATACATCTGTGGAGTAATTAAAACAGGATTCTAAAAAGCGAAGAACTGTCTACAGACATTCTATTAAACAAAAATAGCAATGCAGCCATTTTTTATGTTTAGATCTTAAACAATAAAATTTAGATTTCAGATAAATTGTATCATACAAAAGGGCCAGCCATGAAAAATGCCCGCTATTTCTCCTGTTTTGCATATTCAATGTTTCTTTATATCTTGCAACCGGATTTACCGTTGATACAAATTCAGAACATGAAAGAAGATTTTAATTATAAAGAAGTACCTTACAACTATATTCATTGCCTCCATGCCCAATGCCGACACTCGGATAAGTGTTTACGCTATTTAATCACCCGGTATGCAGGCCCGGAAATAGTAGATATTACGATTATTAACCCTGCATATGCTCTGGCCAACGAAGATAGTTGTTCATTCTTCCATGAAGACCGTATGTCATGTTTTGCCTGTGGTATTACGCATATCTTTGATAATTTACCCTATAAACAAGCGCTTAAAGTAAAAAAGTTGGTGTATAATAAGCTCGGGCGGAACACCTATTACCGCATTAGACGAAAAGAACGTCTGATTAATCCGGAAGAAATATCTCTTATCCGTGAAATATTCAGGAACGAAGGTATCAAAGATGAACCTGCTTTTGATGAACTCATCTACAAATATGACTGGTAATCAAAGCCTTAATAGTATCACTCATTTTCTTTATGGTGAGAAAAAAGTATCACTACTAAGAGAAAAAGATATCATACGCGAGAAAAAAGTGTATCCTGCCTGAGAGAAATATGTATTCTGCTGAAGAGAAAAACTTGTTATCCTAAGATACTTTTTCTGTAAGAACTGAAACGTTTATTGATGGCAATCAAGGTTTGCCTGATTGCCATTCAATAAACGACTATCCTACTAAAAACATCTTTTTACAAAAACATACTAATTTCATATTATCTTGATATGTACAAATCAATATCCCGGATTCTGTGGATTAGGGTCGGCCGGATCAAGGCGGTCGATGTGTTTCCGCGGAATAGGACGGAATCGATGGAATGGTTTAATGTCAGTTGCCTTAACAACATCATTGCGCTCTAACACACGTTCAACAAAGAAGTCTGCACCATTGCGAACCAATTGTTCAAAACGGTGTAATTCGCCTTCCAGCTCTCTGCCATATTCGTCAAGGAAGAATATCAGGATTTCTTTTTCACTCATCTGGCTAAGGAAGCCGGAAGTAACTTTCATATCACTTACCGTTGATTTTGTCAGGTCGGCTACATTTCCACCATCATACTTATAGAAATGTGGCGTTTTTTCTTCACCTTCTTTCCATGCTGCACGTTCGCGCACCTTATTTAATGCAGCTGCTGAGTTTACATAATCACCTTTGAGTGCTAACGCTTCGGCAAGCATGATAAACGTTTCACCTAAGCGGTAACAGAAATAATCGCGAAAACCTGCCTGATTGCTTGCAGATGCACGACGGCTATCCAGATATTTGATCAACGAAGGATAGGTATTGCGGATTCCGTCACGATTACCCCTGTCACCTATGTCCGGACGCTTGATAGATTGCATAGGTATGTACCAGTATGGCTCCAGCGCACGTGCGTAAGCCAGTTTTTCGGCAGAGGTTCCGTTTGAAAAACGATTGTCGAGGTTTTCGATAGAATAAACAATCGCGCTGTCACCACGTGTAAAACGCTGTGTACCGGCCGTCTTTCCAATAGATACGGGATCAAAGCTGCCAACCGCATTGGAGAATGGTTCCCACACAGCGTTAGGTGTTTCATTGGCATAGTACACCCAGATATGAGATTTATATAAACGGGAGTCAATCAACTTTCCATGCTTGCTGCTCTCGTAATATTGCGGGCCATAGATTCCATCATCCGCATAAAGAAAAGGAGTTGGAGAAGTTCTTCTCCACGGACGACCTGTGATAAGATCTCTGCCGATACCTATATTTTCGCCCCATTTGACATTTTCCGAGCCCTTACCGTTGACCGTGGTTAGAGGCATACCTTCTGCCATGGATGTAAACATCATGTGCAACCAGTTTCCGCCATCATCCAGGGCTGAAGCTGCCTGGTTGTTATAAAAATGATCGGTGGAGAACTGAATATTGAACAGGACTTCCGGGCCGTTATAATCATCCGGCACAGGACCTCCGGTTTTGGGATTAAACCGCCAGAGGTCTGAAAAATCAGCTGCCAGTTCGTGCAAACTTCCACTTCCGGCTTTCGCCCCGAAGTTACATACAGCGCTTGCATATTCTATTGCCTTATCTAAATCATCACTGGCCACACCTCTGTCTTCATTCATCCGGGAGTCACTTTGTCCGCTACCTGCCCACTTCTGACTATAACGGAACAAATAGGCCTTGGCCAATAAATGGCCGGCTGCACCTTTACTTGCACGTCCGTAATCGCCCGTAACAGCACCATTCTCATCAGCCCATGGCAGATTGTTATACGCATCTGTTGCATCCGAAATGATCTGTGCCCAAATTTCTTTTTGAGGGGCACGTAAAAAGTTCATTTTCGGACCGTCAACAGGTTCCAAAACCAACGGACAATCTCCATAATGTATAACAAGTACCGAATAATAGTAAGCCCGAAGAAATTTCAGCTCACCTTCCCGGATCAGCTTGAGGTCTTCTTTCATCGTTGTATTACTTTTAATATATTGCAACCCAAGGTTAGCCCTTGCCACCCCATTATAACAATCTGTCCAGAAGCCTGAAAAAATTTCGTTGTGGGGTCCCATGACAGAAGTATATAAAGCAAAATCCGTTCCACCGTCGCCCCCTATGGTATACATATCAGTACCTATTTCCTGAAAATTAATACCGTTAGGCGTATTGGAGGTAGAAAACATTCCACGCCCGTTCTGATAGCAAGAAGCCACTAATGCTTCCACACCCTGTTCAGTTTCATAAAACGTATAGTCCGTACTATATCCTTTTTCATCCAGAAAATCCGAGCAGGATACAAGAGATACGGCTATGATTCCTGCCACTAATATATTTTTCATATAATTCATAATGACTTGATTTATTATTATTAGAATGTAAGATTAACTCCGAAAATATAATTTCTCATGGTTGCAGGCTCTTCGTAGGGAAGCTGCTTATTGCTCCACGATTCGCGTTTTGCATTTACAGAACCCTCTGGATCATTATTCGGATAACTGGTAATAGTAAATGGATTTTGCACCTGGGCATAGAACCGCACCCTTTCCAGGTAAACTTTCCGGGTCAGCAACTGAGGTAAGGTATAGCCTAAAGTAATGTCTGATATTCTTACGAAATCTCCTTTATTATACCAGTAAGCTTCGCGGTGTGGCTGATCAGCATCACCTTTAGTAGGCTTCCTGAAAGAAGTTTGTGTATTTTCCGGTGTCCAATAGGATACATTCCGTGTATTCATACGTCCGTCATGCCCCGCACCCGGATCACAATAGATAGTGTGACCAAACATACCATACATAAATATATAGAGGTCGAAATCCTTATATTGTAGACTATTGCCCATACCGGCTGTCCATTTAGGCATTTTCTGTCCGCGTATTTCACGGTCGTCATCATCGATTTTGTCATCCCCATTGAGGTCTTTAAAACGCAGGTCACCCGGTTTGTATGAAGCTCCTTTAGCGTTAAATTTAGCCATTGCTTCCATGTCTTCTTTCGAATAACCCCATACATATTTTGTATTCACATAGTCATAATAGGTATCTACAGGATGGCCTACAAACCACATATTCGCAACATCTTTATCCAAACCGGTAGATAGCTTTACGATTTTCTCCCTGTTCGTAGCAAATTGCAAAGAAGTAGTCCATCTAAAATTCTTATTTTCGAAGTTCACAGTTTCCAATGTGAACTCAAAACCCTTATTTTCGGTTTCTCCTATATTTTCCACAATACTTCCAAAACCAGATACTTCCGGAAGAACACGAGGCATTAACAAATCGTATGTTTTTTGTTTATATACTTCGATCGAACCCGAAATACGTCCTTTCAGCAAACCAAAATCAAGACCTATATTATACTGATCAGTCGTTTCCCATGTCAATTTCCTGTTTGATAAAGAACTTGGAGCATAACCGTTTACTCCGACACTTCCCCATGTATATCTGCTGCTGGCAATTTTACCAATCGTTTGATAAGGACTGACCGAAGAGTTACCGGTTTTACCATATCCAAGACGTAGTTTCAGATTAGTTACAGCCTCAATATTACTCATAAAAACCTCATCAGAGATACGCCATGCCAAAGCAAAAGAAGGGAAAGCCACCCATTTATGACCTTCGGCCAGACGGGAAGAGCCGTCATAGCGGAGAGAGGCAGTCAGCATATAGCGATTGTCTTTAAACCCATATATGGCACGCCCCATCCAGGACATCATAGTCCATTGCTCGAAGCTGCTTTTTATACCGCGTGCTTCTGCTACCTCCAGGTTATAATACAATTGAGATTCCATGGGAAGCCCTATACCATTTGCTTCTAACGGTTCTTTCGTAAATTTTTGAGTAGACTGTACAGCCGTCAGGTTCAGGCTATGTTGGCCTAATGTTTTCGAATAACCCAGGATATTTTCAAATGTCCATCCTCTTTCGAATGCAACTTTCTGTTCGGCCCTCGCTTCACCAAACTTTTGGGAAGTGGATGCTGAGGCCCAGAACATTTGTTCTTGTCCGCTATAGTAATTGGTTCCGAAATTTGCCTGGTAAGACAAACCATTGTCTAACTGGACACGAGTATATAGTGTTGCATCAATCTGATTGCGCTTGGTTTTACCTTGTACACCGGTAAAATCATAAAAAGGATTCCACAACATTCCTTCACCGGTAGGATGAGGCACAAGGCCCAATGCCGGATCACCGTCCTTAGTTACATCACCACCAACACCATAATCGCCATAACCACCTGGAGAATAATAGGGCGTTCCTAAAGGATTCCAATTCCCCCCTACTCCAGTACCGTTAAAATATTCCCAATAAGCAAAATTGGTTGATGCCCCTACCGTGACATATTTGCTGATATTCTGATCAAGATTCAGACGTAATGTATATCTCTTTCTGAACGAACGGGGGGTTAGCCCCTCATTATTCATAAATGAACCGGAAAGGAACACCTTCGTATCTTTACTACCGCCACGTACACTGATCGTGTGGTTTTGCGAAATCGTCTGGTCACGCATTCCGGCGCCCTGCCAATCAAACCCACGCAGCTTGGATGGGTCATAAGTACCGCTTTCCCACGCTCTGCGAACAGATTCGAGTACATATCCCGACAAATCGCGCGAACCTACATACTCCAGTTGCTGATCATATTCCCAACTTGGCGTTAATGACGCATACGTCGAGCTTGGGTCAATACTATATCCCCCTTGCCCATCATAAATATATTTACGGTCAGCTTCACGCAGGTATTCCAAATACTCTGCAGGGTTTAATACCTTACGGTAGTTATCAACTTTACCCACAGAGAGATATCCATTGTACTCCACATTTACTTTTCCGGTTTCTCCTTTCTTGGTTGTTACCAGGATAACACCATTGGCACCTCTGGCTCCATAAATCGCTGTGGCTGATGCGTCTTTCAATACTTCAATAGAAGCTACATCCGATGGGTTAATTACACTCATACCACTTGATGAGGGTATTCCATCTACCACAAACAGCGGATCATTGGAAGCACTGATAGAGCGGTTGCCACGAATACGGATCATGGGATCCGAGTTTAATCCGGCCCCGGCCACCATAACGCCCGCAGCTTTACCGCGTAATGCCTCCTGAATGGTTGTCGGAGCTGTAGCCATGAGCTGTTCCGATTTTACAGAAGTAATAGCTCCGGTAAGATCCCTTTTTTTCACAGTTCCGTAACCTACAACCACAACCTCATCTAATGTTTCGGAATCTTCACTGAGTACTACAGATATTACAGTTTTGTCACCAATAGTAAGAGTCTGGCTTTTATACCCGATAAAGGAAATAGTTATGCTCCCTTGCGGGGATACATTCAGGGAAAAATTCCCCTCCAGGTCTGTGATCGTTCCGTTTGTCGTTCCGACTTCCGTTACATTAGCACCTATAACGGGCTCTCCCGAAACATCTTTTACAATACCTGTTACTACACGGTTTTGTGCAGGTGCCCATAATGAAACAGTACAGAACAAAACCAACAGAAAGAATGGTTTGAAATAAAATCTGATGTTTTTCATGTTTTAATTAAATTGGTTAATAAAAAAGATAACACTTAATATATAATGTGTAATAATTATATTATGCCTGTATATAATATATCCATAATAAAACTTGATACAGAAAGCCGATTTTATACTCCAACTAATTTATTTTCAAAAATAGCATCTCAGGGATAGATTCAAAATTCGAGATGTTTCATATATCCTAATAAATCGAACGGTATATGGTATATTTGTTACATATCATTTATAGTTTATTACATCTGACTTTTAGTAGACGGTACAGCACATGAACCTGTATAATAAGTCTTATTATTTCATGAATGGTTACACATTTTATCTTACACGTTACATCTTTCAATTGTGACACTGTTTTTCAAAAAAAATAACTCTTCATTTCTTTCTGTTTTACTATCTTGTAACGTCTAATTAACCATCTATGAAAATATACTTATCTATTCTTATCTTTATTTGCCTGTTTATTGGAAAAATATATGCCCAGAACGAGGGTCTTTATGGAGCTGGGAAATGCAGTTCGGAGGCCCTGACATCGAATCTAATTACCCGAATGCTTCAGGATGATTTCGGCTATATCTGGATTGCGACGGACTATGGTCTCAATAAGTTTGATGGAATCCGGTTTATCCAGTATCTGCATAACGAAAAAGACAATACATCGCTTTTAAGTAATAATGTCCTTACATTGCTAATGGATAATACACCTGAAAAGCAACTAAGTATCATCATATCGCCGCCGTGGCATAAAACAGCGATAGCTTATCTGGCCTATCTGGCTATTATTATATATACAGGTGTTTTAATCGCTAATTTGATCCGGAAAAGAAGAAACGAAAAGGTCAATGAAGCGAAACTGCAATTCTTTATTAATATCTCACACGAAATCCGGTCGTCATTAACCTTGATCATTAATCCGATGGAAAAATTGCTGAAAGGCGATTTTGATCCGGAAACTATGAAAACCTTGCAGGTGATGCACCGGAATTCTACCCGGATATTGGGATTGGTAAATCAATTGCTGGATGTAAGGAAGATTGATAAAGGACAAATGAAGATGAATTACAGCGAAACGGATATGGATATTTTCATAAAGGAGTTGATGGATATATTTGAATATAAGGCTGTGGAACGAAATATAAGGCTGGAATTCCAGAAGCAGACCGGTAACTTAATGGCTTGGGTAGACAGAAGCAATTTCGACAAGATACTAATGAACCTGCTATCTAATGCGTTTAAATATACGCCTGATGGAGGAGAAATTATGATTGTGTTACGAACCGGAACAGATAATAGTACCTGGGGAGCGTTACGAAATTATATGGAAATTAGTGTTACAGACTCCGGAACGGGTTTCGAAGAGTCGGAAAAGGAAAAAATATTCGAACGGTTCTATCAGGGGCATACTCAGGAAACATTTACTACTATCGGATCGGGAATCGGACTAGACCTGACACAGAAACTCGTACAAATGCATCAGGGCACTATTACGGCAACAAATAGAAAAGATGTCAAAGGTAGTTGTTTTATTGTGCGTATCCCGTTGGGAAAAGATCACATCAAGAAAGAAAATTTTGCAGGAATAGAGGTAAAAAAGCCTACAAGACAAAAATTGTTCCTACCAGAAACAACAGAGAAAGAGAAAACCGGAAAGAGGAAAACCAGGTACAAGGTGTTGGTGATTGACGATGAAGAAGAAATAAGGGATTACTTGAAAATGGAATTAAAAGATACATATAAAGTGATTACAGCAGCAAACGGTGTTGATGGTTTTAAAATGGCGATATTTGAATTGCCCGACCTGATCATCTCAGATGTGATGATGCCGGGGATGGATGGGTTTAGGCTGATGAATAAACTTAGGACTAATCCCAATGTAAGGCACATTCCGGTTATTCTGCTCACTTCGAAAACGGAATATGAGGACCGGATAAATGCACTTAAAAAGGGTGCAGATGCGTATCTTACCAAACCGTTCAACACCGAAGAATTATTAATAACAGCCGGTAACCTGATAGCCAGTCGCGAAATGCTCAAAAGCAAGTTCTCGGGGATACAGGATCAGGCGGATAAAATAAAAACAATTGAATTTAAATCAAGTGACGAGGTACTCATGGAACGGGTTATGAAACATATCAATGAGAATATCGGGAATCCGGAGTTCAATGTCGAAACACTGGCTTCGAATGTCGGGTTAAGCCGCGTACAACTTCATCGAAAACTGAAAGAGCTAACCGGATTATCATCAGCCGATTTCATCCGCAATATTCGGCTTAAACAGGCCGGTACATTGTTAAAAGAGAAGAAAGTAAATATATCCCAGGTGGCTTATGCAGTTGGATTTACCAATCAGACACATTTTTCAACGCTTTTTAAAAAGTTTTACGGAGTACCGCCAAAGGATTTTATAGCGCAAAACAAAGAGAGGATATCCGGTAATGAAAATAATATCGTTGATAAGAACTGATAGAGTAAAAACAGAAATAACACATTCTTTGCACTTTTTATCAAGGATATAAAATATCTGTCTTAATAGTGACATAATTGTTCATGATTGCTGTTTTTTTAACCATAAAATAAAATAAAAGCAGTTTTTATAGCAACAATGTAACGTGGAGTAATGAATACGAAACACACATCTGGCAGGAATATTCTTTTATTATATAGTTTTGCACAAAAAGTTTAAGTTATTTAATCCTTAATGTAATAATAGAACATGAAAAAGTTAATATTAAATGCCTGTTTAGTAAGTATACTTTTGATTTCATCTGCCGGAATATCCGGAAAGGACAGAGCGAAGTCATTAAAAGGCAACCCTGTTTTCAGGCAGTTCAGTTATCAGGGGAATGATCGGATATATTCCGACAATCCATTACAACCTGATGAGTTTTACAACCCCATCCTGCAAGGTTGTTATCCCGATCCTGCCATTGCACGAAAAGGTGATGATTATTATCTGGTAACTTCATCCTTTTCCATGTTCCCCGGAGTCCCTATTTTTCATTCAAAAGATCTGGTGAACTGGAAACAGATAGGCCATGTACTGGACAGGACCTCGCAATTAAAATTACACGACGCAGGCATAAGCGCCGGGATTTATGCACCTGATATAAAATATAATCCTCATAACGATACATTCTATATGATTACTACACAATTTGCGGGTGGATTTGGCAATATTGTAGTAAAAACAAAAGACCCCGCCAAAGGGTGGAGTGATCCTTATAAGTTGGACTTCAACGGGATAGACCCATCTATGTTTTTCGACGATGATGGAAAAGCTTATGTGGTTCACAATGATGCTCCGGATAAGGATAAAGAACTATATGAGGGACACCGGGTAATTAAAGTGTGGGAGTATGATCTGGAAAAAGATCAGGTAGTTCCCGGCAGTGATAAGTTGATAGTAGATGGTGGTGTGGACATTACTCAAAAACCGATATGGATTGAAGCACCACATATATATAAGAAGAACGGACGCTATTACCTGATGTGTGCCGAAGGAGGAACGGGTGACTGGCACAGCGAAGTTATTTTTATCAGCGAACATCCGAAAGGACCATACAAGCCCGCTCCTAGCAATCCTATCCTCACTCAGAGATATTTTGCAAAAGACCGGAAGGACAAAGTAGATTGGGCAGGTCACGCCGATTTAGTAGAAACACCAGACGGTAAATATTATGGAGTATTCCTGGCTATTCGTCCCAATGATCAGGGCAGGGTAAACACCGGAAGAGAAACATTTATTCTTCCTGTGGACTGGAGTGGTGAGTTTCCGGTATTCGAGAATGGCCTTATTCCATTATCACCTAAATTAAAAATGCCGAAAGGCGTAACAAACAAGACCGGCAGTAATGATTTCTTTCCTAATGGTAATTTCACCTTTGAAGACAATTTCTCTACAAAACAACTGGATTACAGATGGATTGCCATGCGGGGACCGCGTGAAGACTTTATAGAGGTCAATAAAAACAGCCTGACCATCAAATCTTTCCCAACTAATGTAAAAGAAGTTAAGCCTATTTCAGCTCTTTTCCACCGTCAGCAGCATAAAACGTTTACAGCAACGGTAACTATGGACTATACTCCGAGATCAGAACAAGACCTTGCAGGAATAGTGTGCTATCAAAGTGAATCCTTCAATTATGTATTTGGCATCACCAAAAAAGGGAAAGAATATTACATCCTGCTCGAAAGAACGGAGGCAAAAGGAAGAGGACCCAATAGACAAAGGGAGTCTAAGATAATCGCATCGGAAAAAATAGATATAAGCAAACCTATACAATTGCAGGTAGCAGCTGAAGAAGATAACTATCGCTTCAATTATTCTACAGACAACCAGACGTTCAGGAATCTGGGAGGAACGGTTTCAGGAAGTATACTTTCAACGAATGTAGCAGGTGGATTTACCGGCAGTTTGGTCGGATTATATGCCACACATGCTAATGATGCAAAACCATAAATAGTAAATACTACCTAATAAAAATCTCCCTTTCGCTCTGATATTTCTAAGGCGAAAGGGAGATTTTTATTGGAAAAGGCTATATTTTATTCATTCAGTATTTCAAGCATTTGCTTCGCATATCTTTTACCCAATTCCCGGTATCCTGCTGCGCTGAAATGCAATCGGTCTTTAACCCCCTCACAACCGGTAGACGGAATGATATAGGAAGACGGGATAACCTCCGGCAGTGTTTGTATAATCTCATTCATGCTGGCACACGCACCATCCTGATCCGTGTTCACTAATTCACCGGCAAGTAAAGGGACAGAATTTGCTTCAAGTCCCAAATCTGATAAAAGCGTATTATACACCTTCTTCACTTTCTGTGGCCAATCTTTGTCGCCGGTGTTTGATTCACCCTGATGCAGTAAGATACCTTTAATTATTCCTCCGTCTTTTTGTGCCATCAGAGCCATTTCCACCAGTCGGCCATATGGGTTTCCATTATACTCTTTTACCATGTTCTGAAGCCATTCGGGCGATTCAGAAACATACGACGAGTAGTTTTCTTTATCAAAGAGCTCGATTTTGCACCCGCCGACCGAAACATTTATAATACCTATTTTAATGTTTTCGGGAGTGTTCTCCACCATTGTCCGGCCAAAATAATCAGCTGGAGATAATCCTGTACCACAGCGCGTAAGGGGTGGTATGGCTGTATACCATTTCCCTTTTTCACGATTTTGTTTGGGGCAATCCACCGTTTGGAGGACCATAAAGCGGGGATTTACATGAATGGTATCCTGCGCCTCTATTTTTGCATTCCCTTCCATATTCGACTGGCCAAAACACAGGTAAACATGGAGTTCTTCTCTGGCAGTTTGCTTTTCTTTTGTGGTTTTTAAAGAACAAGACAAAAGTACACAAGCAGTAAATATTATGGCTGAAGTCGATAATAGTGTATATTTCATAAATTAATGATATAATAAGTTTATAAAAAACATTTTTTTCTACCGTATCCTTGTATATTCAAAGAAATCAACATCAACATGTCCTCCTGCAGCTTTGGTTGCATAATTAAAGATACCGAAGCGATTGCCCATAAAATGCTTGAGGTTATATACCATCTGGAATTCAGTTCCCAGTTTCGTCCAATCTTTATTATTGAGACTATAATAGAAATTCGCTTTGTCCGTTCCATGGTTAAAATCACAGTCCAGACGCAGATAAACAACATCCTGGGTCAACTCTATCCTCTCCTTTTCAGCATTCCGGTCAGTCATAACCAAATACTTCTTATCGCCTTCCTTGTTTACCGAAATAATTCCAGGTTCGGAACAATATGCGCTCAATCCAGCTATATCACCGTCTTGCATGGCAGATACATCTAATGATACAACACCCCGGCATGCCGGTCCTTCGGTTCTTTGCGACAGCATGTTCCGGGCTTCGAATATGGTTTGCACCACTTTACCTGTTTTCAGCCGCATATATCCTTTACGCTCTGTTAATGACCACAAGTTATTATCAGGGTTATGGTTCCATTGCCAGTTGAGCGCCAGTTTAGACGAGTCGAAATCATCACTAATCACTAACGGGGTTTCCTTCTGCCCCACTACAGGCATATCCATTACTAATGGAACTTTTCCTTCCTCATCGCCCAGCATAGGCCATCCGTTTTCCCAACGACAAGGCATCAATACAGGGACACGTCCAACTGCTCCACGATCCTGAAACAGAAAGCCATACCATCGGCCATCTTCTGTATCGATAATGCAGCCTTGGGCTACACCCGCACCTTTGCGGTCCATATCATCAGAAAGGATCACCTGCTGTTCATAAGGCCCCTCAATTTTATCAGAACGAAAAGCTACCTGAGTACGAATACCGCCTTTAGGCCACCAAATGAGGAACATATAATATTTACCGTTGTATTTACAAAGGTGGGTACCTTCCAGAAGACCTTTCAGGTTTTGTTCTTCACCGTTAATTACTTCAACATTGAGACCATCCTCTATCACACCGGATAAGTCGCTTTTTATCTCCCGCAGGCGAATACTTCCATTACCTCCGGCAATATAAATTCTGCCGTCATCATCAAAGAGTAAAGAGGTATCGTGATAACGTTCGTTAAGATCCATCACTTTTTCCCATTTTCCGGCAGGATCAACTGCACTATATATATAAGTTTTCAACGGGCGGTTGGTAGCAAAAAGCACATAAAACTTTCCATTGTGAAAACGAAGAGAGGATGCCCATTGCCCTTGTCCGTATACATCACCGCCTTCCAAATCGTAGGCTGGGCTATCTTTAATTTCAGGCACTACGTAACTGATTATTTCCCAGTTTACCAAATCTTTCGACTTCATAATGGGTACACCTGGCATCAGGTGCATGGTAGTGCTGACCATATAGAACTCACTGCCTACCCGGATAACATCCATATCAGGTACATCAGCATAAATCACCGGATTGGTGAATGTGGTTTGAACAGGCTTATTCTCCGTACAACTACAAAGAATGAAGAAAGTAGAAAAGATTAAAGCAATAAAATTTTTCATGATATATGATTTTGTGTTCTGTTTTTTGATTTGATCTATCTCCTAGCTACAAAATTATCTATTTAATTCTCTCCCGCAACCTAAATATGTTACACAAACATTTATATACGTTACATATACAGTTTTGGCAAGGTTTTCCCAGCCTAAAAACATTCTACTGTCCGTAAGATGGAATGAAACATTTAACGTATACTTTAATCACTGATTATAAATAAATTACGCCACATTATGTTATATATAGTACAAACATCCGTACCGACCTCCGAAATCATGTAATACGAAGTAGAATTTATGTAACAAAAAAATAAAACATTTAAGAATCTATCCCATACTTTTGCTTTTGTCAAAAAGATGCCAATTATTTCTTCGTTGCCACAGCCAAGAGGTCTATTGGTGCTCAATTGGCGCATATTCAATTAAACAGTAATATAAATCCTAAATTTAGTATGTATGAAAGCAAAGTTATTGTTTCTAATTACCTTGTTCCTTTGCACATCCACAGCATGGGGACAGAGTAAGAGCATTAGTGGTAAAGTTGTATCGGCCACAGACGGGGAACCGATAATCGGTGCATCTGTTTTAGTAAAAGGTGCAACCAACGGAACGATTACCGATCTGGAGGGTAATTTCAAACTCTCAGCCAATTCCAATGAAATATTGATCATTTCATTTGTAGGATATGTGACACAAGAAATTGTTATAGGCCAAAATACAACTTTTAATGTATTGTTGAAAGAAGATACGCAACTACTGGATGACGTTGTTGTTATCGGTTATGGTACGCAAAAGAAGGCTGACTTATCTTCATCCATTGCCGTACTCGATGTAAAAGAATTAGAGAAAGTGCCCGGTGGTTTGTCCGTTGGACTTCAAAGTTCTGTAGCCGGTGTGCAGGTAACTAACGGGCGTATCCGTGTTCGTGGTGTAGGTTCTATAAATAATACCGATCCGCTTTATGTAGTCGATGGTATGATTGGCGGCGTAGTGCCTGATGAAAGCAATATTGCCAGTATCCAGGTATTGAAAGACGCAGCTTCATGTGCTATTTACGGTGCACGTGGAGCAAATGGTGTAATCATGATTACTACGAAACGCGGTACCAGTGGCGATGTAAAAGTTAATTATGACGGCTATGCAGGCTGGAAGGGTATGTCGCATGACATAGAAATGCTGAATGGCCAGGAACTGGCCGAGTTGATCAATGAAGAAATGTACAATGCCGATCCCAGTCGCACGGATTATCTGGAAGCGCTCTCTAACCCTGCCGCCATTGGCGAAGGCTATAATATGATGAATGAGCTGAAACGTACAGCTTTCTTCCAAAAACATAATCTTTCTGTAAGCGGGGGATCGGACAAAGCGAATTTCCGTATAAATACAACGTATTCGACAGACCAACCAATCTTTATCCGTGAAGATTATAAAAACTATGGTGTGCAGTTGATTTCCGACTTTACAAAAGGAAAACTGAAAATGGGAGAAACCGTCACCATCAATCGTAATTTGCACGATTGGAGTAATACCAAAATATTAGGCGCGCTGAAATGGTCTTCTACTTGTCCTTTCTATGATGAAAATAGTGAAACCGGTTTTGCCGGTGCCGGAAATGGTACGGACTGCGGTAATCCGATAGCCGAATCATATCTGAATTGGAATAAGAGTGAAGGTACCACAATCAACGGTAATGTATGGGCAATGTATGAGTTTATCCCTGGTTTGAAATATAAGTTTAATATGGGTGTAGACATGTACCGCTATATGGAACAGGGTTATATTGCCGACTATTCTATTCCTTACGAAACGCATTCGCCGGACGAGTATAAAATGTCCAGCACAAAGCGGAATCGTTTTTTGTATGAAAACACATTATCTTACGACAAAATTTTCGGTAAGCATAACCTGAGCGCTTTAATAGGTGTGACTTCGGAAGAAACAAAAGGTTTGGGACACAACGGCGGAGCACGCGCTATGCCTAGCCCCGATGTCCTGATATTGGGTTCCACTCAGGATAATGCTTCGAAAGTAGTTGGCTCCGATGTAAGCCGCTCTTCCATGTTTTCCCTGTTAGGACGTGTAAATTATAGTTACGACAGCAAATATATGATGACATTAAACTTCCGTCGCGATGGTTCTTCCAATTTCAGTAAGAAAAACCGTTATGGTAATTTCCCTTCTGTATCTGCTGCCTGGCGTATGAGCCAGGAAAAGTTTATGCAAAGATTTGGATGGCTGACCGATTTGAAATTACGCGTCAGCTGGGGTATGTTGGGTAATTCGCTGATTGATCCTTACCAGTATCAAAGTACGGTAAATTTTGAAAATATGTGGTATTATTTAAATGATAGCAAGGTGAGCGGTGCTTTGCCAACCATTCCTTCTAACCCGGACGTAAAATGGGAGACACAATATTCTACCGACCTCGGTATTGATTTGGCTGTGCTCAATAACCGGTTATCTTTCACAGTAGACTATTATTATAAAAAGACGAAAGATATGCTGATTCAGGTTCCGATCTCTTATACCGCCGGATATATGACCAGTTTTCCTACGTTGAATGCCGGTCGCATCGAAAATCAGGGTTTTGAGTTCGCCCTTAGTTATCGCGATCGTATTGGAAATTGGAATTATTCTGTTTCCGGAAACCTGGCTACCGTAAAGAATAAAGTATTGGATTTAGGTAGCAATAATGCTATTTTTGCTGCTAACAGCGTAACCAAAACAGCTGTAGGAAAATCTATCGGGCAGTTCTGGGGATATGTTACCGATGGGTTATACAAGACGCAGGCGCAACTGGACGAAGACAAAGCCTTTGCTCCAAACGCACAGCTGGGCGACGTTCGCTTCAAAAACCTAAATAATGACAGCGAACTGACCGATGCGGATAAAGATTATATTGGTAACCCGATTCCGAAATTTACCTACGGGTTGACTGCCGACGTAAGCTACAATGCAGCATTTGGAACAATTGATTTCGCTATGATCTGGCAGGGTTCTCAAGGCAATGACATCTTCAATTACCACCGTGTGGAAAGCGAAGGTATGCATCACTACTATAACAACACAACAGATGTGCTGAACCGTTATCGTGCCGAAGATTTAACGTTTGTCAATCCCGTTTCGGGCGTCACTACATTTTATCCCAAGAATACGGATACAGACGTGCCGCGTGCTATTATCGGCGACCCGAATCAGAACCGTAAACTATCGGACCGCTATATAGAGAATGGTTCTTATCTCCGCCTGAAAGCCCTGACGTTGGGATACACTTTCCCCAGAGGATTACTGAACAAATTTGCTATCGAACACCTGCGCATCTATGCCGGTGCGAAAAATCTGTTAACCATTACTTCATATAAAGGTTTCGACCCGGAAGTGGGCGATCAGGACAGATACAGCGGCAAGAACCTGACAAGAGGTGTGGATGGTATGACCCTCTGGGATCCAACATTCCCAAATACACGCGAGTTTTATGTTGGTTTACAGTTAACTTTTTAAATAATAGAAGCATATGAGACTAAAAAATATTTCACACTTTAGCGTTGTACTTACTGCTACGATCATTATTAGCGGATGCATGCCCGAGATGGATCTGAACAATCCAAAACAGCTATCGGATGATACATACTATATTACAGAAGCACAACTTGAAGCGGCGATTATTCCGGCTTATCAAGCCTTAATCGGACATAATCAGGGTGGATACGCACGGGCCATGTATTACAATCTGCTGGCGCCCGGCGATGATTTTGACAGAACCTTCAAATGGTCTAACCTGTATCAGGACACATATACTACTCCGGCCAATGAAGGTTTAATTAAAAGCCCCTGGATGGACTTATTCAATGGTGTATTTGCCTCCAATCAGGCTATTAAAAAAATTAACGCTTTTGAAGGAACTATCGACAGTGCCAAGAAAGATCGTCTGTTGGGGGAAGCCCATTTCCTACGAGCATTGAACTATATGCACCTCGTACAATTGTTCGGTGAAACCATTCCGTACTGGGATGAGCCTATTGCCGACGCATCGCTCTATTATCCGGGCAACTCGGAACCGGGACAGATTTATGCCTTAATTATTTCAGACTTCGCTAAAGCGGCAGAATTATTACCGTTGAGAAGTGTGCTCTATACCAATGAAGCTAACAAAGGTCGTGCAACAAAAGGAGCCGCTCAAGCTTATTTGGCAAAAGCTTATCTATATCGCCCGATCATGGAGCGTGGACAAGTAGCCGAGTTCGGTAAGGCGCAGGCTGAATTGAAAAAAGTGATTGATAGCGGAGAATATCAATTAATGGATAACTTCCGTGAAAACTCCATGTGGGGAACCGCACACGAGAATAATACTGAATCTGTTTTTGAAATCCAAATGTTTAACGGCCCTGACTGGTTGGGAGGTGACCGTTCGGATTCCTGGAGATGGCAAGAAATCGGTGTACTTGACGGCACAGGAGGTGCATGGTGGAACCTGGCACCCAATCAGCGTACATTTGACGAATTTGAAGAGGGCGATCCGCGTAAGTTTATGACTTTGTGGTGTCCGGGTGGTGCTCATTACACAGAACTGAATGGAAATGTGGCCGACTGGGATTATATGATCAATCACCTATCGTCTGATAAACATTTGTATGGAACCCGTAAAGAGTGTCCCGACTATCAGATTGCAGATATCGACAATGAAATCAACACCCGTTTGGTACGTTATTCGGATGTATTATTGATGTATGCCGAATGTTTGAGTGAAGCTGGTAATGATAATAAAGCAATTACAGATCCAGAAGGACCTAAATATTATATTCAACAAGTACGCGACCGTGCAAATAATATAGTTCCTTTCGAGCAACCACATTTATGGTATCAAAGTGCCCCCGGCTATATTCCAAATGTAGATGATTTACTAGCCAGCGGTAAAGTTATTAACGGCATTCCGATGAATAGTATTAAGAACCTCATAGTTCACGAACGTTATGTAGAGCTCTGTGGTGAGTACGTTCGGTATTTTGATTTGCTTCGCTGGGGTATGGCCGATGCTAAATGGCTTGATTCATTGAAGGCCTTGGATTGGAGTGAGAAAGCGATGTACTATCCTTTCCCTGAAGAAGAATTAAGTAATAATCCGAATTTGAAAGGTAATGCTATGAATTAATGGGTTTGAAAAGGTGAATTGAATTGGTATAAAGAGTGTGTTCTGCGAATGGTCCTCCTTTCGAGAGCACACTTCTTTTTTCCATATGTTACAAAAGCATTCGTATTCGTAACATAAAAGGCCTGACTTTTGAAAAAAAAATCTTTTTATATTACTTAAATTTACTATAAGTGTTTAAATTATAGCGTATTACATCTTTTGATTTAATGCATTGTTGTCATAGTGTTAATTTTCAGGCAAAAGAAACAGACAATGGTATTTTCTTTATCTTTGTACTACTCTTTGATTTACCGCCTTATGAAGTACAAATCTATACTATGTATTATATGTTTATGGATATCTATCTTCTGTTATGCCCAATCAGGCAAACTATATACTACCGACAGAGAACTATCCAGTAGCCTGATTAATACAATATACCAAGACCGGAATGGGATGATCTGGGTAGCCACCGAAGACGGACTAAACCGATATGATGGATCCAAATTTACCACCTACAAGCATGAGCAGGGAAATGCAAACTCTTTGTCTCACAATTATGTACGGGCCTTGTTCGAAGACAATCTGGGACATTTATTTGTAGGTACTGTTAACGGTGTGCAGATGTATGATGCCGCTGCCGACTGTTTTTCTAAACGGGCCGAATGGGAAAACGGAGAAATATATGACAAAAGTGTCAACTCCATTATGCAAAAGAAATCAGGTGAGATCATGGTTGCAGGCAATGTATCCTGCACCATAAACGTAACGCCAGAAGGCAAACTGATTGTTAAAAAGTTATCGTTGCCCATACCCCAAATAATGACTCAGGATTTTTTTGAAGACAATGCCGGCAACCTCTGGATCATTGCAAACGAAGAAGGAGTCTACCGCCAGTCACCCGATAATCAATGCAAACACTATCTGAAACAAGAAGGAGGAGCCCCCGTTATTTCCATGTGCCAGGACGAACAAGGCAATATTTATGCCGCCAGCACCGGACACGGGCTTTTTAAATACGACAAAAAAACAGATACCTTCACTTCCATTCCCTACAAAGGTCAACACAATTTACTTATACGGAGTCTGTATTTAGGCAACACGGGCGAGATACTTATAGGAACTGATGGCGAAGGATTGAAAATATACAATACCCAGACCAATGAAATAACCGACGCACGGTTTGAAAACAGTTACTTCGACCTGTCAAAATCTAAAATACATTCAATACTGAAAGATCATTCCGGCAACTTCTGGCTGGCTGTCTACCAAAAGGGAATAATGATGATTCCGGAGTTACCGAACAACTTTAAATATATCGGTCCAAAATCTTTTGATAAAGATATCATAGGCTCTTATGCCATCACAGCGCTCTGTCGCGACCATGAAGGAACGTTGTGGGTAGGAACCGACAACGACGGTGTATACGGAATAACAGATGGCGGCAAACAAAAAGTACACTACTCCCATACCAGCAATCCTACCTCGGTTTCTTCCATCGTTATAAATCTTTACGAGGATTCTGAACATAACCTGTGGTTCGGTTCCTATATGAACGGGATGGGAAAACTAGACCGGAAAACGGGACACTGTACTTATCTTACCGACTTACGTGATAGTGGTGGTAAGCGTGTACAACGCGTATATTGTTTTGCCGAAGATGCCAACAAAAGGCTATGGATAGCTACTATGGGAGCCGGATTGTTTTATTATGACCTGAAAACAGATAAAATACACCCTTGCAGCTTGAAAGGAGACGTGAAGGTTAGCGATTGGATTTGCAGTTTACTATATTCCGATAAAGATAACAAACTCTATATCGGAACTTACGACGGACTATTCCGCCTGGATTTAAACTCCACAGATTTGATACCCGAATCTATTTTATCTTATAGCATTATCCATTCCATTTTTGAGGATAACCGGGGCACTGTCTGGCTAGCCACTTCCGAAGGACTATCCGGGTGGAACAAAGAAACACGAAAAATTACCACTTATAATGTCAAAGACGGACTGCCCAGCGATGTTATCTTTGCCATTCAGGACAGCAAACAGGATCACTTATGGATTAGTACAGACGCCGGTATATCGCAATTCAATCTCGAAACCCGGGAGTTTATCAATTATTATGTAGGCGACGGACTACAAGGGAACGAATTCAGCAAAAACACCTCTTTCAAGGACAAGAATGGAATGCTTTGGTTTGGAGGGGTAAACGGCATAACATACTTTAATCCGGAAGATATTATCAAGCCCTCCAAAAAGTGGAATGTACGCATTACCGATTTCTATCTTCACAACAAGCCAGTAAGGAAAGGGATGAAATCAGGACGTCATGAAATTATCGATCGCCCCGTATTTGACGCTGAAATCTTCCGGTTATCACATAAAGACAATGCTTTCAGTATTGAATTTGCGACGAAAGAACTAAATAGTCCCGAACGGATATCTTACATGTATTCCATGGACGGAGCCGATTGGATAGTGTTGCGTAACGGAATTAACCGGATATCTTTCAATGATCTGTCTCCCGGGAGCCATCGTTTCACGATAAGGGCAAAAGATTATACTTTACTTTCGGATATAAAAGAAATTACCATTATCATATCTCCTGCCTGGTATGCGTCAGTCTGGGCTAAACTATGCTATACCCTGTTATTTGCGCTGACTCTTTACCTGGTCATATCGCAATTCAGACAGCGATACCGTGTGCGTCAGGAGAGACTGGAACATAAACATGCTGAAGAAATCAATGAAGCAAAACTCCAGTTTTTCATGAATATATCACACGAAATACGTACGCCGATTTCATTAATTATCAGTCCTTTGCAGAAGCTAATGGCATTTGACAACGATCCGGAAGAGCGACAAAGGTCATACCGTACTATCTGGCGAAACTCCGAACGGATATTGCATTTGGTAAATCAGTTAATGGACATCCGGAAAATTGATAAGGGCCAGATGTTGCTAAAATTCAGTGAAATAGATATCGTTGACTTTATAAAAGACTTATCCCATACATATCTGTATCAAACAAACAGGAAGCAAATCGACTTAACGTTTAGCACCGAACATGACATTTTCAATGCATGGGTCGATCCGAAAAACTTCGATAAGATTATTTTGAATCTGCTTTCTAATGCCTATAAGTTTACGCCCGAGGGGGGAAAAATTGAGGTCATGCTTCGCACGGGTAATGATTTTAAAGAAACAGAAGCACTGCAAAATTATATCGAAATCGTAGTATCAGATACCGGTATCGGCATTGATGAAAGTGAAAGAAACCGTATATTCGACCGCTTTTATCAGATTCGTAATAGTCATAATAATTCGAATGTAGGTACCGGCATTGGACTGCATCTAACACGTTCACTGGTAGAACTACATTACGGAACCATACGGGTAGAAAATAATCCGGAGGGAAGCGGAAGCCGCTTTATTGTGCGCTTGCCACAGGGTAAAAACCACCTGAAGCCGGAAGAGATAGAAACGGAAATAGAATATAAAATTCCATTAAAAGTTGAAGAACCTGCATTGACAGCATCCATATTTGAAGAAGACAACACCAAACTGAAATCAAAAAGCCGATATAGGGTCCTGGTAGTAGAAGATGATGAAGAAATACGCAACTATATCTGCCGCGAATTATCGGGTAGTTTTCACATGTTGGAAAGCACCAATGGGAAAGAAGCGTTGTCCATGATACTGAAAAAGGCACCTGACCTGGTAATCAGCGATGTAATGATGCCACAAATGGACGGACTGACCTTATGCCGCAAAATCAAGCAGAATGTGAATATCAACCATGTACCTATTATCCTGCTAACAGCCAGGGCGCATGAAGAAGATAATCTGGAAGGGTTAAGCATCGGGGCAGATGCCTATATGACCAAACCATTCAATATTGATATCCTGAAAAAAACAGCCGAAAATATTATTAAAAGCCGGGAGTTACTGCGCAATTACTTTACCGGAAGCCAGGAACAAGAAGTGAAGAAACCGGTATTTGAATTGCAGTCGACCGATAATAAACTGTTGGATCGCATTATGGATGTCATCAACCACAATCTAAGTAATCCGGAATTAAATGTAGAAATGATTTCGTCTGAAGTTGGAATAAGCCGCGTGCATTTATATCGGAAACTAAAGGAACTAACCAACCAAAGCACCCGCGACCTCATACGGAATGTCCGACTGAAACATGCTGCAAACCTGCTTGTGTATAAACATTATAATGTTACAGAAGTAGCTTATCTCACCGGATTTACGAGCACCTCGCTATTTTCGAGGGTATTTAAAGAATTGTATGGCATTTCTCCAAAAGATTATATAGCTCAGCATTCTTCGCCAAGCGATATATTAAAGAATCAGGCCGATACTGACTCAGCATGATTAAAATAATAAAAGTGGATTTTTCTTCATTTAAGGTGGAACAAAAAAAATCCTCCTAAAAAGAGAAATAATAATCCTCTGTACCCCCATAACTATTTAATTTTAGCTGTGATAATTATGGTGTAGTAGCTGGAATAATATGCTACACCCTACCCCTTTTATACATTTATAAATGATTATACATATTAATCAAATTAAAACATTGGGATTATGGAAAAAGTATTAAAATCTCTTCTTATTTTCTTATTCGTATTACCTTTGGCAGCAAACGCTCAGCAGCAACACATTTTCCCTCCCGGGACACAGCCAAACGAACATAACATTAACGGTGCCGATTATCCACGAATCGGCTCTGACAGGCGTGTCCATTTCAGAGTACATGCCCCGGATGCACAAAAAGTAGAAATCAGTTTCCGTGGTGAAATGACAAAAGAAGCTGATGGTTACTGGAGTCTTGTTTCCAAAGAGCCCGAAGTAGTCGGCTTTCATTATTATCAGATTATTATAGACGGTGTAAGTACGGCAGACCCTAACGGCAAACCTTTCTTCGGTATGGGCAAATGGGTAAGCGGTATTGAAATACCCGAGCAAGGTGTAGATTATTACAAACCCAAAAATGTTCCTCACGGACTGGTTAGTGAAAGCTGGTATTATTCCAATGTGCGTAAAGAATGGCGCCATTGCTTCGTTTATACCCCTCCCGGATACGATAAGAATGCAAATAAAAAATATCCGGTATTGTACCTGCAACATGGTATGGGCGAGAACGAAACAAGCTGGTCAAATCAAGGTAAAATGAACTTTATTTTAGATAACCTGATTGCTGAAGGTAAAGCCGTCCCGATGATTGTAGTAATGGATAACGGAAATATTGAAGTATTTCGTACAGCCCCGGGCGAAACTCCTAATGACGCCAGAGCTAAATTCGGTGCCGACTTCACTCCTATATTGCTGAATGAAATTATACCTCATATCGAATCGAACTTCCGCGTATACACCGACCGCGAAAACCGCGCGATGGCTGGTTTGTCATGGGGTGGGTTACAAACCTTCAATATTACACTGAACAATCTCGATAAATTTGCCTATATCGGTGGATTCAGCGGTGCCGGACAAATCGACTTAAACCAGCTGGACAAAGCTTACAACGGTGTTTTCAAAGATCCGAAAGCGTTTAACGATAAAATCCATGTATTTTTTCTCGGCATCGGTTCGGAAGAGAGACCTGAAAGAACCAAAAACCTGAGCGACGGACTGAAAGCCGCAGGAATCAACAACATATATTACGAGTCACCAGGAACAGCACACGAATTCCTCACCTGGCGCAGATGCCTGAATGAATTTGCACCTCTCATCTTCAAAAAGAAATAATATTTGAGAAAATAATCATCTGCTTATGAAGAACTATTTTATCTCTACCCTCTTCCTGTTCGCGCTATGGAATACATTTTCCTACAGCCAGGAATTAAAGCTGAACGAACTGGAATATTTTGAAACACCGGGCATAAATGTACTGGTTTACAGTAATCGGTACAACCCCATTTTCTTTGATGAGAAAACTGCCGGGATAGAACTCATTCATCACGGAGTGAGAACTGTTACCGGCGGGGCAATACGCCTCCACAACACACCCGAGCAGTGGGACCTGGTACCCAGTATTGTCGACCGCCATGTGGATAAGGCAAATAATACTATATCCACTACGCTCCGTTATGATGATTTCGACTTCAATTCGGAGTTGAAAGTTACGCCTAAAGGTAAAGGATTCCTCATTCAGGTTATACTCGAAAAGCCTGTTCCACAGCAGCTTGTTGGCCGTGCAGGGTTAAATATGGAATTTCTGCCTCCGGCTTATTGGGAAAGCATATACATGGCTGACGGGAAACCCCGTCTATTTCCTCGTTATCCATCCAGCGATACATATATAAGACCAAAAAGTGAAAAGATACACCAGATATACGATCATACCACGTTTGATGACCGGGGACGGAATGAATTTCTAGAGCCCGTTCCCATATCAACAGCCAAAACTTTTGTTCTGGCACCCGATAATCCGGAACGTCGCATCACTATCCGGTCAGAATTTGAAATGATGTTTTTTGACGGGCGTATTCTGGCACAAAACGGATGGTATGTTGTCCGCAGTATACTTCCTGCCGGAAAGACGGGCAACGTCATGGAATGGTATGTTGAACCGAATGCTATACCGGACTGGATCAGGCAGCCGGTAATTAGCTTCTCGCAAGTAGGCTATACACCTGCACAACAAAAAACAGCCGTGATTGAGTTGGATAAGAATGATACTCCTCTTTCTACTGCTACACTGTATCAAATCACCGCAGACGGAAAGGAAGTCAAAAGACTTTCCGGAAAAACCGATGTATGGGGCCGCTACTTGCGTTACAATTACCTTACATTCGATTTCAGTTCAGTAAAAGACCCCGGCATATATTATATTGAATACGGAGGACAGAAAACAAATGCTTTTCCTATCGATAAAAACGTTTATGATGGCCTTTGGCATACTACCATGGACGTATGGTTGCCTGTACAAATGGATCACATGACCGTAAACGAAGGTTATCGTATATGGCATGGAACCCCATACGAAGATGATGCTCTCCAGGCCCCGCTAAACCATAAACATTTCGATGGGTATAGTATGGGAGATACGACCGATACCCGCTTCAAACCTTTCGAACGCATTCCCGGATTGAACGTAGGCGGTTGGTATGATGCAGGAGATTTTGATATCCAAACCGGTTCTCATAATACCGTAGTAATGGATCTGGTGAAAATCTTCGAAACATTTGCTCCCAACCGTGACATGACATACATAGATCAGCAAACAAAATATACTGATCTGCACCGCCCCGACGGAAAGAACGACATGCTGCAACAGGTAGAACACGGTGTATTGGCTTTGGTAGCTCAAATAGAGAATGTAGGTCATCCTGTAAGAGGTATTATCGTCGGCAATCTGCACCAGTATCACCATTTGGGAGATGCAGCGACCATTACGGACAATCTGCCGTATAACCCCAACCTGAAACCTTATGAATCCGACGGTCTCTCAAGCGGCACTATGGATGACCGCTGGGTGTTTACTACCCGGAGTTCCTTTATGGATTATTCTACCGCAGCCTCGCTGGCTGCTGCGAGTCGTGTGTTGAAGGATTTTAATCCCGATTTATCCAGAAGGGCACTAAAGTGTGCCGTAGATATGTGGAACGATAATATAAATAAGAAACAGACTAATGAAAGACGCGGATTTGGTTTCGGTAATCCCAACATATCTGCAGCGCTTCAGCTTTATATTACCACCCGCGAAGAAAAATACAGGAAAGTATTTGAAGATGCCTTCTGGGAGCTACTTAATACACCTGCAATTAACACCAACATGCCAGGTAATATTCCTATATCAAATGGTATTTCGTATGCTTTTGCTGTATATCCGTATATGGATGCTGAATTTCACAATAAGCTCCGGCCTTTTGTGCTGAAATATAAGGAAGAAGCAGATGCCGTTGCTTCCCAAAGTCCTTATGGAGTGCCTATGGGCGGACGCGGATGGGCCGGCAATACCCCGATAATGACATGGGCAATCAACAACTATTTCGTTCATAAGTACTATCCGGACATTATGGATGCAGAGTATGTTTACCGGGGGCTAAACTATATATTCGGATGTCATCCATACTCAAATATTTCGTTTGTGGCCACTATTGGCGCTAAATCTAAAAAGATGACATACGGAAACAACCGCGCAGATTTCACATTCATTGCCGGTGGAGTCGTACCCGGACTTTTGTTCCTGCAACCCGATTTCTATGAAAATAAAGACGATTGGCCTTTCCTTTGGGGCGAAAATGAAGCTATTATCACTACTGCGACACCTTATATCTTTTTATCTCATGCAGTAGAAGAGCTGGCCAGAGAAATGAATAAATAATGGTAGTGAGGCACTGTACCCGGACGTCATACAGCAATGAGAAGCCGGCTACAGTGCTCCTTCTTATTTTATTTTCCGATACGAAGCATTTCTATATTGAAAAAAGAAAGCGAATCTTATTAATTATTTATAGGTGTTTACTAAAGATCAATATCTCTAATAATCAAGCTCTTACTATTCTCACATCATTTCATCTTAGTGAGAAAAAAATTTCTCTTAAGAGAAACTATTGTATCACGCCTAAGATATAAAAGTATCTTAAGCATGATACAACAGTATCTTACGTATGATACAAAAGGTATCTTATAAGCAAAAAAACAGATACTACGATTCAAGGATTATACCTACCTACAATCTTAATTTCATTTCCCGAAGTATCCACTTCAAGCAAGATAGGTTTACGTGGACCCGGATTCTCTTCAAGCCCCTGATGATGTAAGACCATAAGCTGCTTCCCTTCAAAAGTCCGGAACAGCATACCATGACCAGAATTATCAGGTACTAACGGTGTATCTACCTGCAACCAGGGGCCTGCCAGACTTCCCGTTTTCGAATAGGCTACTCCTTGTGCATAACGCCTGTCTCCCCAACTGGACCAAAGCATGCCCAGTCTGCCCGTTCCTGTCCTGAAAAAGAAAGGGCCATCTGTCACATATCCGTTTAACGGCATGCCAAATGTAAGCTCACCAATTGAACGCATTTCCCTCGGCCAGGAAGCATCCGAACCTTTAAACATGGATGCAGGCTCACCTATAGACATAGATAAATCGGGTGAGAGCTCCACATATTTCACAATTCCATCAATCGTTTGCATCCATTCATGGCAAAATACAAGATAAGGCTTACCTTCTTCTTCCCATAGCGTACCATCAAGCACAGACCAGTTTTCCGGCAAATAATTATGTTCGCTAACCGGACGATAAGGCCCTTCTGCCTTCTCTGCGACAAGGATATGGGTGGAACGCCGTTGCACATTGTACCGGCCGGGGATGGTATCGACTATTATTTTAGTGTTCGTAAAGGTAACAAAACAATAATATTTACCCTTGTATTTATGAAGCTCAGGTGCCCAGATCAGCGGATTCGAACCCATCCATGAAGTAGTATCTATTTCGATATAAAGATGCGGACCGGTCCACATCTTTAAGTCAGGGCTTTTCCACAGTGTGCCGCCCGAACCTACCATATAGTACATCTTTGTTGCTTCATCTGCCAGGATATAAGGATCATTCATTATTAAAGAATCGAAAGGAATTGTGCCGAACTCCGGCATCCTCCATCCTGTCAATAGCTTATACTTACCACCTGAATCCATTCTTTTCATCCAGTGGCACGAGGTCATACAAAAACCGAAGAATAATATCAGAATACAAAAGGATTTTTTCTTCATCATATATTTTCCTGTTTCAAATTTCTTCCCTTAAAAAAACAAGAAGTTATCACTAAAAAGTTGAAAGGCACAAAAAATATTTCTTTTTGCAGATAACTTCTTGTATAAAACTAACCTTTACAAATAACAGCATCTTTCATGCCTTAGCTATTTTCAATCTTGTCTTATCATACTAAACGCAAACTTAAGCAGTAATCTTTCTTTTTAGGATTACTATTTTTCTTTTTAAGAGGATTTTTCTTGATAATTGTAAAAAAGCCCGATCCACAGACCTAAATAGAGAAGTTATATTTTGTCCACCAATAAAAAAGAAAAATCCTCCCCCCTATCCGGCTGTTTTGTTTATGTTTGTTTTTGATACCTTAGAGCCTGTTTAAATTTTGCTCGTTATTTTATTTAGTGCTATTTTTAGGTTGTTTGTTTCTTTTTTAAGGCGATAATAGCGGGCTATTTGAGCCGTAAAAAAGAAAGAAACAGACAAAAAGAGCGCTAAAGAAAAAATGAAAGCAACCTATAATAAATTTTCTGTGGAAAATTTAAACAGGCTCTTAATATTGTCAGAAAAGCCCCTATAAATTGCAATAGTGTATCAAATATAATATATTTGTTTCGGGGAATCCAATTAAAAAAATGAAAAACATATATTGTAGAGCAATAGCCATTATTATACACTTATCCGGTTGTTTGGGCATGTATGGAATTTTGTCTGCCCAGGATAACCCAAACAGATACAACTTCCGGTTTCTCACCATCCGTAACGGCCTGTGTGACAATTCTATCCGTGCAATTCATAAAGATAAAAACTCATTTATGTGGTTTGGCACATCCAACGGCCTGGATCGGTATGATGGTTACGATCTGAAACATTATACAACCGCATCGCCATTCCCCTACCAGTTTATTGAAAGCAATTATATAAATGATATCCAGGAAGATAACAGTAATAACCTATGGATTGCTTCGGAAGCCGGTATCATACGCATCAACCTCACTCACGAAGATATTACGTTTTTCAAAGATTATTCCGGCGCAAACAGCGAGATATTATCTATGCCTGTGCAAACCATACTTGTCGATGATTATCAGAATCTATGGGTAGGAAAAAGCGACGGCCTGGCCTACATTGTTTTAAACGAAAAAAGGGAGGTTATTGATATCCAGATTCTGAAAAAAGATATTGATATAAAAACGATCGTCAAACATGGTAATGACATATGGGTAGGAGGAAACGGATGTTTGCTTCGCTTTATCACATCTACCCTTCATAATTATATCAACATCCCTATTACACTGGACTTTGATGCTTCCCGGCTCACTTTTAACAGCTTATTCTCTTACGGCGATTACCTGTGGATGGGCACGCAAGAGGGGCTGTACTGTTATAACACCCGGAATCTTTTGTCTACACTTTACCGTCACGACCCTCACAACCCCAACAGTATATCTTCCAACTATATTACGGATATCAGTAAAAATACTTCAGGGGATATTGTGATAGGTACTCGTAATGGGGTGAATATTTATCAGCGTAACGACAAATTTGTCAACTTTAATAAAGAGGGACAAAATAAATCACTGAACGATAATATGATCAACCGGGTGTTTGTGGACGAGAACAACAATATCTGGGTAGGATCGGATTTTGGAGGGGTAAATATTATGACTCCTCAACGCATTACATTCAGTTACGCATTGCAGGGATATGACAAAGGGAAACCTAATATTATCAGTACGGTGCTGGAAGACAGAGAGGGTAATACACTGGTAGGTATCGTTGATGGTGGACTGGCGATAAAGAGACAGGGAAGTGAGGATTTTGCGTTTTATACGCACGACCCGGCTAATACACAGTCGTTGGCTCATAACAACATATCAAACATCGTTCAGGATTTCAACGGCGATTACTGGATTTCTACCATTGGAGGCGGTATTGACAGGCTGCGGAAAGAATACCTCTCGAAACCTGTGTTTGAACATTACAACATGTCAAACTCAGGTCTCCTATCGAATGAGATATATGACATGGCACTGGATTCCATACGGAATTCGCTTTGGATATGCAGCAATAACCATATTAATATTATGGATTTTTCAACCTATACCATCAACCGGCTACAATACTATACACGTTCCAAGGAAATTCTCAATCATATAAATACTATTTTTATTGATTCACAATCACGCTTGTGGATTGGAGGTAATGGCGTTTACATCATTGACCTGGATAATTCAAAGGATGGATATGAGTGCATTTATTATCAGTACAAACTGGATAATCCGGGCAGCAAAATTAATGAAAAGATTACTTGCATATTCGAAACCCAAAACAAAGATATCTACTTGGGAAGTTTAGGAAACGGCATTTATTTGCTGGACCGGAACAGCAGCTATGACAACTATAAATTCGTAAATTACGCTATACGTTCGGGATTGTCGGACACCAGTATATCCAATATTCTGGAGGATGAGAACAGGAATTTATGGATCAGTACATTAAAGGGAGTATACTTTTTCGATATCAATACTAAAAGAGCGTTTAAGTTTGATGAAAGCGATGGCCTGCTGGTTCCGCAATTTTACAAAAGGGCAGGCTGCAAATCGGCAAATAACCATATTACACTAGGCACGATAGATGGACTGGTTTCATTCAGTACACAGATAAACCTTCCAAAACAAAAAGACAGAAAAGTTATATTTACACATATCATTTGCGATGGGCATGAGGTTGTACCGTGTTTAAATAATAAAACCCTGCCGGAATCTATCATAACAGCCAAAGAATTACATCTGTATCCGCCACAAAATTCCTTTGAAATTTCTTTTAGCAGTCTGGATTATATTGAACAGGACAAGGTATTCTATTTTCACCGGATACTTGAATTGAAAGAACAGGCCAATGCAGGCCTCAAAAAAAGGCATGCCCGGTATACCAATCTGTCGCCGGGAAAATACACACTCGAAGTGTGGTGCACGAACTATGATAATACATGGTCGGCCGAGAAAACCTATCTGACTATCGTAGTGCATCCGCCTTTTTATAAAACAACGTGGTTTTATACTTTGATATCCTTGTTGGTGATATTCATACTCCTTTACATTATTTATTGGTACAACAGAAGGCAGAAAAATATTCAAAAACTCTTGAATGAAAAAATTAATGAACGAACCCTGGAACTGAATACCATGATTGCTGAACTGACCGATTCGCAGAGTATCATTGTTGAGCAGAATGAGCAACTATTGCTACAGAACGAAGAGATCAGCAAGCAGAAGAATGAAATTATGGATATGTCCAAACAGATGGAAACCATCAATAAAGAGAAACTTTCTTATTTTACCAACCTGGCTCATGAGTTTAAGACACCACTAACCCTGATACAGGGACCGACAAGCCAGCTGATAAAAGAGTCGAAAGACCCGGAACAGAAAGAGAATCTACGAATCGTAAACCGGAATGCGCAATATTTACTTTCGCTGGTAAACCAGCTTATTGATCTGCGAAAGATTGATACAAAGAACCTGACAATCAATCTGACGCAATTTAACTTTACAAAGTTTCTGGATCATACCACAACAGACTTTTCGGGTTTGATGAAAGAACGGGGTATCCGATTCGAAAAGGTATATCGTATAAAAAGTGATCATATATATTCGGATAAGGATAACCTGCACAAAGTACTATTCAATCTGTTATCAAATGCCGTTAAGCATACACCGGACAGAGGAAAGATCAGATTGAACGCTAATCAGTTTATAGATAAGGGTACGGGACAGTTGATACAATATATTTCGGTCAGCAACAGCGGAAGTACGATTGCACCAGACGAAATAGATAAGATATTCAACCGGTTTTACCAGATTTCGAACCAGAATAAATACACCATTTACGGGCAAAGCAGTACGGGTATCGGGCTACATATTGTTAAGGAGATCATCACACTGCTAGGGGGAAAAATTAAGGTAAAATCTTCAGAAACAGAAGGAGTCTCTTTCCGCATATACTTCCCTGTAACAATATCTGAAGCGGTAGAGAATGAAGGCGGTCAGGAATATAAAAAACCGCTGGATACGGAGGACAGGATAGAGCCTTTTATTGCGATAGACAGGAATAAACCCACATTATTGCTGGTAGAAGATAATCCGGATATGCGTTATTACATCCGGAATATGTTGAAGGATAAATATAACGTTGCAGAGGCAAACAACGGAGAATCAGGCTATAAAATGGCACGAAACATTTTACCGGATTTCATTGTATCAGATTTAATGATGCCGGTTTGTGACGGGGCTGATTTTTGTAAAAGAATACGTGACGATGAGGGGCTTTGCCACATCCCATTCTTACTTCTGACAGCAAATTCCAGCGAAAATGCACGCATAGAGAGTTATGAAAACGGAGTGGATGGTTATATTACCAAACCTTTTGAAGAATCTGTCCTGTTAGCACATATTGATGCGATTCTAAAAAACCGGGATCTACGGCAAAAGAAATTTGTGGAGGAGGATCTGAATGTGTCTTTACTCGAAGTTGGTCATTCCGACCAGCAGTTTATGAGTGAGGTAATGGATATTCTGGAGAAAAATTATACAGACTCGGAATTTGGGGTGAAAGAACTTACGGATAAACTAAATATCAGCTATACACTTATTTACAAAAAGTTTACCTCTTTGACAGGTCTGCCTCCGGTACGGTTCATCTTACTGTACAGGTTGCAAATTGCTAAGAAAATACTGGAAAACAGTAGGAATAATAATATCATTGTTTCGGAAATTGCATACCGTGTCGGGTTTAATGATCCGAAGTATTTTTCGCGCTGCTTTGTGAAGCAGTACAAGGTTACTCCAAGCTCTATTATCAAACAGATAACAGGATATTGATAAACCTATGCAGCCCGCAATTGCCAAACTGCATAGATTGTTTCATCTGGAATTCGGATGGATGATTATTTCACCTTAACCGCTATTTGTGTCAACGAGTTAGCCGGAAAAGAATATACGACTTTGTTGTTTTTTACATCTATCTCTTTTGTTTTGGGTGCGTATTGGCTTTGCTTATCATAGCTAAATACTTCATCCGGCGAACCTTCAATAGAACTAATCTGTGCTTTGCCTGTAAAAGTTGCCGCAGCATTATTTGTGATTTCGGTTGAGATAGCTTTATCCTTATGGCGATTGATTACATTGATATAGACCGTTTTCGCTGTTTCGGAATAAACGGATGTAACATCAAGATACGGAATATCCTTGAATCGTCCGGTATCATAAGTTTCGCACTGAACGTAAGTATCTAATGACTGACCTATGCAATTATTCGTAAACAGTTTAAAGGCATAGAACAAAGGCGATTTATAGGTACCTTTTTCTTTATCGGTCGATAATAATGCGGTCATCATCGTAAAATTTGCCATCTTCACAAAATCGGCATGACGGATAAATGAATTCAGACATACCGCATTGGCCAGCACTGAACGCATGTTTCCTCCGAAAACGCCCCACTCATCAACTGACAAATACAAAGGTGATTTGTCAGGATATAGTGCCTTAGTTACGTCTACCAATGCTTTGGGTACAGTAATCTTTTCCTCGAAATCCATAGCTCCCTCGCCCATAAAATAATAATGATCGTCCACCTTATCTTTTGCAAGGGCATCATGCCAATATCGGTGTACGGAAAGATAATCTGCTACACCGGTAAACTCCTTAATCACCTTACGGTTCCAATCTAGCCAGATGCCTGTAGGTTCATAATAGGAAGAGCCGTTGGCGACCAATTTTATAGACGGATCAACAGCCTTCAATGCTTTAGCTGCTTGTAACCCGATCTTGCAGTAATCATCTACATCTTTGTAACCCATAATCCAGGGCATGCCGTCTACCTCATTACCCAAACACCAGTATTTTACGTTATATGGCTCGGGATTACCATATTTAGCACGTAAATCAGAGTAATACGTGCCGCTTTTTATGTTGGTATATTCTATCCAGTAGCGGGCATCGTTGATATCGCCCAATCCCAGATTTATACAGATCACATTTTCACTGCCAATAGCTTTGTTGAGTTTTACCCATTCATCGGTTCCCACATGATTCGAATCGTAGCCACCCCAGGCCAGGTCTTTACGCATAGGACGTTGGTCTTTCGGGCCAATGCCGTCCTGCCAATTGTATCCGGCTACATAGTTGCCGCCCGGCCAACGCATATTGGTAATCTTAAGTTCCTTCATTGCATCGATGTAATCGGTTTTAAAACCATCCGCATTAGCCAGTGGCGAATCCGGATCATATAAAGGCCCATAGAGGGAATTTCGGACAGGTATCTCGGTAGAGCGCCCGATAGGCTCCATAAAAACACCGTAAATATTAGGATCAATCTCTCCGATAATACGTTCGGTATCGATCCGTATTTTTGCCGTTTGAGCAATAAGTAGCAACGGAAATATGAGCAAAATAGCTGTTAATATTCTTTTCATGATATGATGTATTAGATTATTTATAAATAAGGTCTCTTATTCGAAACAAATCCAATCAATTTCCAGATGGCCGTCTCCACTAAGAGAAAGATAGATATTATGGATTCCCGCAGAAAGATTCTTCACAGGTGCGGTAATTACCGTCCAATTATCATTTTTAGGGATTTTCACCTCTGTAGCAGCCGGATTATCCTGTCTGTCGAGTCGCAACTGCATTGTAGCCCCGGTAGAAGAAGATACTTTGGCCTTTATCTTTTTTTGTTGAGCTTTACCAAAATCGACACTATTATACTGTACCCAAGCTTTGTTTTCATTAAGTATAGTTTTCCATCCTTCAAATTTATTGCTATTATTCAGATAATCAATAGCTGCCCCCTTATCGCTCAACGCACTGTAACGGTCAATCTGAATTTCTTTCCCTGCATCCGTTATACCTACTCCACGAAAAGTCGGAATCACCTTCTGAATGGTGCCATCAGGGTTAAAGAAAAGCGAATCAATACGTGCCGACCTGTTTTTATCGAACTCCGGCGAAAAGTCATTATGATGGTAGAACAGATACCACTGGCTTTTATACTCTACAATAGAATGATGGTTTGTCCAACACTCCGAAGGCCATGCATCCATAATGAGCCCTTTAAATTCGAATGGTCCCATCGGGCTGTCGCCCATGGCATAAGCCAGTGTTTCCGTCTTCTCCTGTACCCATGGAAAAGTATAGTAATACTTTCCATGACGCTCGAAAACAAACGGACCTTCTTTGAATCCCTCGGGCAGTCCATCCACTTGTTCAGGTTCGGAAGCCAGTTCCAACATGTTTTCTTTCAGTTTGGCCATCCACATGCCACGACCAGACCAGTATATATATGACTGTCCGTCCTTGTCGATGAGCACACAAGGGTCAATGCCCTGTATTCCTGCTATCGGTTCAGCCTGCGGTATGAAAGGGCCATAGGGCTTGTCGCCAATAGCAACACCAACGGTAAATCCACGTCCTTCAGCGCTTGCAGGTGCAGCAGGGAAATAAAAATAGTATTTCCCGTTTTTATATACACAATCGGGTGCCCACATAGCATACGATTCAGGTGCTACCCAGGGAACGCTTTCCTGACTGACAATCACACCATGATCTTTCCAGTCGACCAGATTCTCGGAAGAGAATACGTGATAGTCGGCCATACAGAACCACTCTTTCAGGCGTTCAATCGGGCTGGGGATATCATGGGAAGGGTAAAGATACATCTTACCTTCGAATACTCTTGCTGTCGGATCAGCCGTAAACTGGTCGCGGATAATGGGATTCTGGGCATTGAGAATACCCGCTGTGCAGAGTATGGCTTGTATACAGATTATTTTTTTTATCATAATGTTTGAAGCATTTTTTATTAATGGGATTTTAAGGGTTGCTCTTTTGTTTCTTCCGGTGTATACCGTCTATTTAAATATCTTTTGCGCAATTTCATTCAGATATAGCCGGCAATTCATCCACGTGTGTCCACCTGGCGTGAACATCTTTTCATAAGGTATACCCAGTTTATCGAGTTTGGCAGTAAAGGCTTGCGCGCCTTCGTAGAGAAAATCTTCCGTCCCGCAACCCAGCCAAAGTAGTTTTAAGTTGGCTTTCAAATCTTCAGGAGAAGAGTAAACTCCATTTTTAAAACTCTCTTCAACGCGTTGCTTATTTACAGCAGGAGCAAACGGACAGACATAATTGAATACGTCAGGGTGTCCAAGTCCTGCCTGCAGTGTTTGATAACCACCCCGGGAGAAACCCGCAACAGCGCGGCTGGATGCATCTGTCTTAACTAAATAGTTCTGTTCGACATAAGGAAGGATATCTTTTAATAGTTCGTCCGTATAGTCAAATGGATGAGTAATATCCGGATTTAACTTACCTGCAAATGTCATGCGCGGATTGGCGTATGGCATTACTACGATCATAGGCTCTGCCTTACCCCGTGCTATCAGATTATCCAGAATAAAATTGACACGCCCTACTTTAAACCATGTTTCGTGTGTATCCGTTGCACCATGTATCAGGTATAGCACCGGATATTTCTTATCGCCTTGCGGATCATATCCGGGAGGTGTATATACCACCAAAGGACGGATATCATTCAGTGTTTCAGATTTGTAGAACTTGTAGGAAATCCGTCCGTGAGGTACATCCTGTACAGCGTAAATGGAGGGTGTGATTCCGGGAATATCAACAAGACTATGTTTAAAACGCTCGTTAGGGAAGATAAGCATATTATTAGGGTCTGTTACGGAAACGCTGTCTACAAAAAAAGAGTATGGATACAAGTCCGGCTCTATGGGCGATGTGGTAACGCTCCATATTCCATCTTCATCTTTTGTCATGGGTAGGTTTTCACTAAAAAACTGGGCGCTTAGTTCCACCCTTGTAGCATGGGGAGCATTGAAACGGAACGTAACAGTCCGGTCTTTATGTACTTCAGGTGATACGATCTGTTTCCTCATCTGCGCATGAGCATCTACCGTAAAACAAAGCTGAAGGGTTAAGAAGAATAGCAATATATAGTTTATTCTTTTCATATCATTTACTTTTTATTTTTGAAACAAAAGTTTGGCCGATTCTGCCAGATAAAGTTTAGCATTCATCCATGTGTGACCGCCACCGGTAATCATGGTCGTTGTCTTAATGCCATTCTTCTCCAGCTTATCCATAAAGAGTTTGGCATTTTCATAAAGGAAATCTTCCGTACCCAGTCCCAGCCAGAACAGATTAATACGTTGATTAGTCTTTGCCGGATCTTGAATAAAGTGTTTAAATGTCTTTTCAAAGTCAGCTACATTTCCGGCAAACGAGGCATAAGAGCATAAGTAAGAGAACTTATCAAGGTTATTCATTCCAAGCGTTAAGCCCTGATTTCCTCCTCTTGAAAAGCCACCAATAGCACGGTTCTCCGCATTATTGATGGTGCGGTAATTCTTCTCTACATACGGCATCATCACGTTAAGAATGTCCTCGCTCAAACGGCGGCCTGCCTCAATTCCCCGTGGATCGCCCGCATCAAAATAGGCGGCCGGATTACCGTAAGGCATCACCACAATCATAGGTTTAGCCAACCCCCGGGCAATCAAATTATCGAGAATGAAATTCGCACGTCCTACTTTAAAGTAAGTCTCGTCCGTATCTGTTGTGCCACTAATCAAATAGAATACAGGATATTTTTGAGTGGGGTTTTCATCATACCCGGGAGGAGTATAAACCAGTATGCGTCCGGTTGTACCCAATACATCCGATGCATAATAATCATAGTTGACTGTTCCATGCGGCACATCCTGAATAGAATGAACAAGTGGCTTATCTCCTTCAATATCTACTATACTGGCTTTGAAACGTTCATTTTCGAAGTAGAAAGGATTATTCTCATCCATCACTGTAACACCATCTACAATAAAACCATAGGGATACATATCGGGTTCTATGGGACCTAAAGTAACGCTCCATATCCCATTTTCATCTTTTACCATTTCGGCCGTACCTTCCATAAACTGAGGATCGACCTTCACATTCTTTGCACTGGGCGCACGATAGCGGAAAGTAACAGTATTATCGGCATGTACTTCGGGAGAAATAATGGCCGGATGCCGGAAACGTTCGCCATCGTTGCTCTTTATTCCACAACTAGTCAGCAGGGAATAAAATATGAAACTAACCCATATTATTTTTCTCATATTTCAATTATTATAAGATTTAAAAAATCATTTGACACTACCCTGCCTGACTTCCGGCACTGAAGTGATAAACTATAGATAAATATAAGCTGTTTATATACATTTACTTATTCCTTATTTAAAAAGCAACGGTGCAAACTGGTGCAGGCTCTCGCGCCACACAGGCCATGTATGTCCTCCCGGTATTTCATAATATGTGTATTTGATTCCTATCTCATCAAAACGTTTCATCATCACCTGGCAATTATTGTAAGCAATATCCTCCTGTCCGCCCATGGATATCCAAAATTGCTTGAACTGTTTATTGTAAGCATCCTTCTTATCTTTGAGCATGGTATAATACTTCTCTGTATCCTCATTATTTCTCATTCCCTGAGGTGGTTTCGCCCACCAGCCCGAACTGAATACACCGAGATAAGAGAAAAGTTCCGGATGGGTAATTCCTGCATTCAGTGTCTGGATGCCACCCATTGAAAGACCGGCCAATGCCCTACTCTCTCTGTCGGTTTTAACCCGGAAGCTTTTCTCTACAAAAGGAATGCATTCGTTAAGTAACTCGGAATTAAAGTCGCGTGTGTTACCGTCAGTCATTACGATAACCATGGGAACAGCTTTATTGGCAGCAATGAGGTTGTCCATGATAATATCGGTGCGCCCTTGTTGTGACCATCCTCTTTCATCCTCACCACCGCCATGAAGCAGGTAGAGAACGGGATATGCCTTATTACTCTTCTCGTAACAGGGCGGGGTGTAAATAAACATTCTCCTCCAGTCGTTAGCTGTTCTGGAAAAGTAACGTTTCATGCGGATTTCACCATGAGGCACATCCGCCAGATAGAAATCTGTCACCCCTTTTGGGTAAGATATTTCTATACCGCTGGTCATCATACTGCATCCATAAAAAGATTCACTGGCCGGGTCGGCAACAGAAACACCATCAACAATCAGGAAATAATAATGAAATCCACGGGTTAACGGCTCGGTGGTACATGTCCACTCCCCTGCCTGGTTGCGTTTCATATCATATTTTTTGCCCAAATCAATTTGCATTTTCCGGGCTTCAGGAGCTTTTATTTTAAACTCTACGCGGTTATCGGGTAATATGCGTGGATACATGGCACTTCGTACATTGAGTTCCGAACGTTTCCCGGGCAAGGATGCTTCATCTACTACTTGCCGGCCGGATTGGGCTTGCGTAATACCCAGGCACATGAGATGCACAACGAATACGTAAAACAGTCTATTCATAATAATTATTTTAATGTTGAGAACTGGAATAATTTCATTTCATTCTACCGTCAAAGCACTGTCTTTTATATGACTACCGCAAACATAAATAATGACAAATAGAGACGAGAGGACTTTTCTTCCTTTCAGGCGGATAATTCTTTCTGTAAAAAAAGTCCGCCGAAAAAGAATAATAATAATCCTTAATCATCTACAAACCCTCTACTTTTATGTCAGCCACCGTTAAAGTCTGTTTTACAAATGCTATGGCAAAAAGCGTAAACACATGTTAATTTTAATATCTAATCAATTCTTATGCTTATGAAAAGAATTCTTTTAAATGTTCAAAGGGCAGGATCAAGACGTATGTTGTCATTACTATGCATTCTTTTTTGTTCTTTATCTCTACTGGCTCAAACGAAGGAGGTCAAGGGAAGAGTGACCGATACCAGCGGCGAACCTATAATCGGAGCTAATGTATTGGAAAAAGGCACTACGAATGGGATTATTACAGATTTGTATGGAAACTTTTCACTAAACGTTTCTACTAATGCCACGCTTCAGTTTAGCTATATTGGTTATGTTAATCAAGAAGTTCAAGTGGGTAATCAGAATACCATTAATATACAAATGGTAGAAGATGCAAAAATGATTGAAGAAGTAGTGGTAGTAGGTTACGGTACTCAAAAGAAAGCCGACTTAACCTCTGCTATTTCTACCTTAAATCCGGCAGAAGTACTGAAAGCTCCGGGTGGAATAGAAAATGCTTTGCAGGGAAACATTGCGGGTGTTAACGTATCGGGTGGAAAGATTCGCATTCGCGGAACAAGTTCCATCACCGGAGATACTGATCCGCTTTGGGTAGTTGATGGTATCATCGACGGAAGCGTACCGAATGACGACGAGATCGAATCTATCCAGGTATTGAAAGACGCAGCTTCCGCTGCCATTTATGGGGTACGTGGTGCCAATGGTGTTATTTTGGTTACCACCAAAAGAGGGCAAATAGGGAAACCACGCATCAGCTTTAATACATACATAGGAACCGGTAAACCGACCAAGAAAATAAAGATGCTGAACGCCTATGATTATGCCGTGTATGCCAATGAATTATTCTACAACGCTGCAACTCCTCAGGCAAAGGCTGATGGCACATGGAATTTATCCGTTCCGGCCAATAATGCCAATCCAAGCAATCCGATGGCAGATACCGACTGGTGGGACGAGTATTTCTTCTCCAATTTCTATCAAAAGTATGATCTATCCGTCAGTGGCGCCGGGGAGCATCTTAATTATCGTCTGGGTGCGACGTTCACTTCTGATGACAGAAACGGTGTAGCCCGCAACAACCAGAAGCAGAATATATATGCCAATGTACAGGGCACAAAAGGTCGTTTTACATATGGCGGACGTGTACAGTTCAGTTATGATAACAATCATGGAACGGCATTAGCCTCTTTGCAAAATACGCTACAATTACCGTCAAATGAACCGGTTTATGATGAGGCTAACAAAGAGATTAACCGTGGTTATTATCAAACGGGTATGGGCGACGGACTTGATATTGCAAACCAAATCTTCTTTGTGCACGAAGACAGAAATAAGACGAAAGCACACCGCGTTATTTCCAGCGTGTTTGGCGAAGTAAAATTATTCGACTGGCTGAAAGCTAAAGGTACGTATACTTATACCACTTACAACCGAAATTATGCCCGGTTTCTCCCCCGTTTTGTACTGGCCGGCGGTGGTGGTGGCGGTACACAGAATTATAATCTGCTGGAGATAGAAACTACCGGGAACTCACGCGAAATGATGGAAGGCTTACTAACATTCGATAAAAGTTTCAAACTGCACTCCATATCCGGTGTAGCAGGAGTAACTTCCGAAAAGTTCAGTACATATAGCAAAAGTTTTTCAGGACGTAGCCAGGAACAGGATGATTTCGGTATAGAGAATCTTTTTCAGGATGATATTGCCGCATCGGGTACCAAAAGTGATCTGGCATACTATTCATTCCTGGCACGTTTAATGTATTCGTATGGAGGTAAGTATATGTTTACAGCCAACTTCCGTGCCGATGAAAGTTCGAAATTTGCCGAAGGTAACCGCTGGGGCTACTTCCCTTCTTTCTCTGTAGGATGGAGAATCAGTGAAGAACCCTGGTTAAAAAGTAAAACTTCCGGCTGGCTAAACAACCTGAAACTACGTGCAACATTAGGATGGATAGGTAGCGCAGGTGGTGTAGGTAATTACGCCTATCAATCCACCGTCACCATTATAGGGCATACCTATTCATTTGGGCCGCAAACTAACAACTCTACCGATAGCAGTGTCCTCGCTCCACGCCCAACCGCTATTGCAAACCGGAATCTGAGCTGGGAAACAACGCGCGATATGGGCTTTGGTTTTGATATGGATTTGTTTAATAATAAGTTATCTTTTACATTCGACTACTATAACCGCGATGTATATGATATGTTGCTCAATGTACAGCTACCCACTTCAGTAGGTACAGGCTCGTCTGTTGTAATGAATATTGGTAGTATGACTAACTGGGGAATTGAAATGCAGGCTACCTGGAGAGATAAAATTGGAGATTTCGGTTATACCATAGCTCCAAACTTCTCTCTTTACCGGAACAAAGTTACCGCTCTTGGAAACTCCGATGCTCTTTCCGGAGGATTCCTTGACCAGACTGGAACATACGTAACCCGCACAATGGTTGGCAGATCAGTAGCACAGTTCTGGGGACTTAAAACAGATGGACTATTCCAAAGTGATGAAGAGGCTGCCAACTACGTGAATGATAAAGGAGAACGCTTACAACCTGCAGCCGCAGCCGGTGATATCAAATATGTAGACTGGAATAAAGACGGAAAAATAAACGAAGATGATAAAACATTTATAGGTTCCTCCATCCCTGCAGCCTCTGTTGGCCTGAACCTTAGCATAGCATACAAAGGATTTGATTTCTCTATGCTGTTACAAGGAGACTTAGGCGTTGACGTGTACAATAATTACAAACAAACCTTGCTGGCGGGTAAGGCATTGCACAACCAAATGGCTGATATTAAAGATGCTTTCCGGGCTGAAGCTGTAACCTTTACTACTGCCGGTGGCGAAACCATAACATTGCCGGCCAACAGGAATACAAGCATACCACGCGTTATTCAGGGTGATCCTAATGCAAACTCAACTCGTGCAAGCGATTATTTCGTAGAAAACGCATCTTATATACGTTGTAATAACATGACGCTGGGCTATACACTACCCAAAACGGTACTATCGAAACTCAAACTGGAAAATCTCCGTATATATGCCGGAATAAAGAATCCGTTTACAATTACAGATTATTCTATGTTCGATCCTCAGGTCCCTAACGGCGGTTCCACTCTTAATAGAGGTGTCGACGGACGTTTCTACAATTTCACTGGCACTTACTGGAGCCAACGTGAGTATTTTGCCGGTATACAATTGTTATTCTAAAACTAAATATAAACGAATATGAAAAAGTTTACCATATATATCGGGATTATCTTAATCCCTATTCAAACCATCTTCATCTCGTGCGAACCAAATATGTTCTACGAAAACCCGGAAGCAGAAACCACAGAAACTTATTATAATACACAGGAGCATTTAATATATTCTGTTAATGCAGCCTATAATGTTGTACAAGTCATTCAGTCGTGGGCACGTAACATGCCATACATTTTAAATACCCGTAGTGATGAAGCTTTATATACATTTAAAGCAGCGGCCGGAGATCCTACTGTAGTACAGCTATCAGGTTATACAGCTACAGCAGCCCATTCGTTGATTTCCGAAGTTTATTCTAATTTTTATACCCAGCAATTTACAGCCAACCTGGCTTTAGAGAGATTGAAAGCCAATCAGGATGATACATTTGACCTTACCAACGCTACGGACAAAGCGTTATATGACCGATTGATGGGCGAAGCGTATTTCCTTAGGGCATACAGCCGGTTTTATCTTACTTTTCTTTTTGGAGATGAAATCCCCAACCGTGACTATACAGCAAAAACCAACGAGGATTTCTTTGCAGGCCCCTGCGAAAAAGGTGTTATTTACCAGTCTATGATAGATGACCTCAAAAAAGCTGAAGAACTATTGCCCGTTCGTTCCATTGTATACGCAAATGAAGGAGACGTAGGACGCGCTACTAAAGGATCAGCACAGATGCTTCTGGCTAAAGCCTATATGGGACGCCCTATTCTGGATGGTTCAGCCGGCTCCGGCTCAGCCGAATGGGAACTGGCTAAAGCTACTCTGAAAAGACTGATAGACACTAATGAATATAAACTTGTAAATAACTACAGTGACAATACATCGGAAGCGAACGAGAACAATGAGGAATCATTATTTGAAATCCAGTTCGTTAAAAGTCTGGAAGCTACTGTCGCTATGTCCATCGATATTAAGAATTTTGGACAAAACAGTTGGAGACAGGTATGTATGACCGTTCCTGACCCTATTGCCTGGTGGAATGCCATGCCGTCACTGGCTTTATACAACGAGTTCGAACGTGATGCCTCCGGTAAGATCATCGACCCACGCGCATATCAGGGTTTATGGATTCCGGATGGTGCAAAGTATAAATATACAGGTGCTATCGCCGGAACAACCTACTCTGCTCAGCGGCTTACGTATGAACAAATGTTCGGTGGTCAGGATCCTTCCTGGCTAGGTAAATGGTTTGGAACCCGTAAATATGGTGCCGACGATAACGATCAGCCGGACATGCAACGTGGTGGTGCTAATGAACGTATTCTACGCTATGCCGATGCGTTGCTAATGTATGCTGAATGTTGCCTGGAAACCGGTGATGAATCAACCGCCTTAAAATACATAAATAAAGTACGCGACCGTGCAAACAACCAACTCATAAACGGCTCGGAAGCAGATGCACACATGTTCTACGCCCAAGGCCGTGGAAGCTTGCCAACTGCAGAATATGTAATTGCAGCAGCACCAACCTTAGGTAAAGTAGTAGATAAAAATGGAGCAATTGTTTATCCGGGAGTACAGGTTAACACAATACGCCGCATGCTAAAACATGAGTATTCGGTAGAGCTATTTATGGAAGGCTGGCGTTTTTTCAATCTGATGCGTTGGTACAATAATCCGAACGATCCGGATCATACTACTGTATTAAACTGCTTGGTGGATAAGCATAAAGTACAAGTGGAACAAACCGGAATGATGGGTGCTCAACCGTTTAATTATGAAAAGCATTCGATTATGGCTATTCCATCAACGGAGCTGCAAAATAACCCAAGGATGAAAGGAAATAGGGCAAACTGATGGTATAAAAATCAAATAAAATAAAATTCTCTTTTAGGTAAGTAAAAATATAAAGAATAAGGTCGAAAATGTATTATTCACCACAGATTACTCAAATTAACGCTGATTATTTTATATTCATTATACTGCTAATGAGCCGAATAACTTGAATCGATCTGTGTTAGTCTGAATAATTTGTGGTGAGTTTAAATCAGTGATGGATTTTCGGGACACTCCCTTGTTTCCTTGTTTGTGGATAAAATTGTTTTAGAATTGAGCGAAAGACGGGACTTTAAACCATCTATTCTATCTCTTTATAAACAAATACATTTCAAACTTCTTCCAAAAACAGGTACCGATTTAGTATCTTTTTTTTGTCCCGATTTGTCCTACAGATGTTATCTAATGTCTGTTTAACTTTTCGGGTTCAAAATTACATTCTTTTTTTGAAACTGCCAAATTATTGATAAATAAACGTATTTTTTCTTGGAGGGTGTGTCAAAACGATTCACTCTCTTTTTTTTGCACAAAGCCCTGACTTTCTCAAGCTCGGGCTTCGTTATACCCTAAAGAATTTGTATCTTTAGGTATTCTTTAAAAGTTATGGCAAAGTTACATTTTCGTCCTTATACTCCCAATCAATTAGTTCTTTTTCCCGGGCGAATTGATGAAGATATTGCAAAAAACGATCCGGTTCGTGTAGTCAACGCTATTGTTGAGAGTCTGAACCTGGATAATTTCAAGAAGCTATACAAAGAAACCGGTCGTAGTGCTTATCATCCCAATATGATGCTCAAGGTTATTCTCTATGCCTACATGAACAACGTTTATTCCTGTCTTAAAATAGAGAAGCTCTTGCTTCGTGACATTCATTATATCTGGCTTGGTGGTCATGAGAAACCTGATTATATCACCATCAATCGTTTTCGCAACCGCGTAAAAGAAGAAATCAACCATGTGTTCACCCAATTAGTACTTGTGTTAGCCGACAAAGGCTTGATCACTCTTGATGTGGAGTACATTGATGGTACAAAAATAGAATCAAAGGCGAACAAATACACCTTTGTTTGGCGTAAAACCGTAGAGAAGAATCGCACCAAACTGCTGGAAAAGATCCGTATTCTTCTCAGTCAGGTTGACCAAGTTATTGCCCAGGAGAAGAACAGTGAAAATGCCCCGATTGAATTTACCCCTGCTATGCTCGGTGGAATAGTGGATAAACTTAAAGAGGCTTTAGCGCAACAGCCGGTAGCTGTGGAGGTTGAAGAAAAGAAAGCCAGGCGGCAGGAGAATAAACTTATAAAGGAACTCCAGGCGCACCAGCAAAAGCTTGCCCAGTATGACAGGCATCTGGAAACTATGGGTGAGCGGGGTTCCTATTCCAAGACAGACCCTGACGCTACATTCATGCGCATGAAAGAAGATGCCATGAAAAACGGTCAGACCAAACCGGGATACAACCTTCAGATTGCAACCGAAAATCAGTTCATCCTCGACTTTGGGTTCTTTTACAATCCCACAGATACGCTCACACTTATTCCTTTCTTTTACTCATTTCTCGGGCGTTATCACCGACTACCTAAAACAGGGGTAGCCGATGCCGGTTACGGTTCTGAGGAGAACTACTGGTTCATGGAAGAAAACAACATAGATGCCTTTGTTAAATACAACTACTTCCACAAAGAACAACGTCCACATTATAAACCGAATCCATTTCACCCAAACAGCCTTTATTACAATGCTGATGGAGATTATTACGTCTGTCCGATGGGGCAACACATGAGGCGGATTGGAACTAAAAAAGACAAAACAGCAAGTGGATATATTACCCAAAGTGCCAGATACAAAGCACAAAGATGTCAGGGATGTCCTTTGCGCAGTTGTTGCTTTAAAGCTAAAAATGATCGTATTATCGAAGTGAATCACCGGTTGAACGAATACAAACGCAAGGCACGTGAAAGGCTGACTAGTAAAGAAGGTATTAAGAAACGCGGACAACGGTGTAGTGAACCCGAAGCGGTCTTCGGACAAATGAAATATAACATGGCATATCGTCGATTCCGTCATGTCAAGCAAGACAAGGTATTTATGGACTTTGCCTTCTTTGCCATAGCCTTCAATATCAAGAAAATGTGTGCGAAACTCTTTTGCGATAATTTAATGAAGCAAGAAAAAGGCATTTTTATCGATTACACGACAAATCTGATAATCATGAAAGCTACATACAAAAATCTAGCAGCATAGAATTACGGAGCTAATGCAAAACAATGATATATAAAAAAAAGAGTGCATCGTTTTGACACATTTACTTTTGCAGTATTGAATTTAATGATATACAGTGGTATATTTGAAAGATAAGAGTTGCAGTGAACTAATTTTTGGACTAGTCTTTGATGACTATGGGCTGAATCAGATTGCAATTCTTTTTCCGGGAGAACTTAGCCAGTTAGAATTGTAGGCTCTCAGGCCTAATAAATGTATTAGCTGTTTCTCCTTCATGTTTAATACTGTAAATACAAAGTTATGAATTATTCTCATTTTGTAAGTCTTAATGTTGGAAAAAAGACTTTTGATGCTTCCCTGATGTCTTTGGAAGAAAAAGAATTAGCTTATGGAATCTTCGACAACACTCCTGAAGGTATTTGTGGGTTGTTAGCCTGGGTTTCTTCTCATGGCTTACTATTGACCAAGACCCTTTTGTGTGCCGAAAATATGGGTAGTTATGTAATAAATTTATCTATGGAAGCATTACCCACGGTTTTGATTTAGCTCTGGTATGTCCATTAGCAATCAAAAAATCAATCGGTTTACAACATGGTAAAAATGACCGTATCGATGCCAAACGGATTGCCGGTTATACTATTCTTCATCATCGTAAGCTAAAACTCTATCAGATACCTAATATGAATTTAACCCTATTACGCTCATGGATGATCATACGAGATAATTTAGTCAAAGAAAAAGTATCTATTCTCAAACTACAGGAAACCCTTTATAATACTGCTAAACTTACAGATGTTACAGAACAGGTAGAACTATTGGAAGAACGTTTGAAATATATTAAAGATAAAATCACTCAGGTTGAAGAGAAAAAGGAAGAGATAGTGAATCAAAATATTAGCTTATCCACAAATTACAAGCTTCTTAGGAGTATAACCGGTATAGGTATGATTAATGCCATTGTTCTGTTGTGTGTTACAAACAATTTCAAGCGGTTTACGGATCCCGGAAAATTTGCCTGTTACTCGGGGGTAGCTCCTTTTGAACATACCTTAGGTGTATCAATACGAGGGAAAACACGTACTTCCTCACTAGCCAGCAAACAAGTGAAAGTTTATCTTACAAGGGCAGCTATTACAGCTATGTGCCATGATCCCCAGATGAAAGCATATTATAAAAGAAAAGTTGAGCAAGGTAAACATAAGGCATCTGTGATAAATGCCATAAGAGCTAAGATGATTGTGAGATGTTTTGGGGTGATACGTAGAGGGACACCGTATGTGTCGCTTGTCGCATAATAAACTCATCGCTCGGGGAGCGCCTAGCGGCAAGGGGCGGGAGTACCCGTCCCGACGAGCGAAGAAGATAAAAAGACCTAAGCATATAAATATATATAACTGGGCTAATATTTAACATTTTAAATTTGCAAGAGACTTAGAATTCACCCTCTTTCTTTTACATCATTGAGGAGCATGATACCCTGAAACGGCTTCTCCAGATCAACTTGTTGCTGCTGTGGGTGCGGAGTAAATCTCAAGCTGCCATCCGGCTGTTCTTCCAATGAAAGGCGAGCTTTCATCGGGTACTCTACTCCCTCGATTTTAGGACTAATATCTACTAGATGCGGGGATTTATACCCGTAGCCCATGGCTTTGAGTTCGTTCTCCAGATTTTCGGGTTTGATGCCGTATTTCTGATATTCATTTTCAGGGATACGACTTGTGTCGAATTGTTTAAATTCGGTCTTTTGTTCGGTCGTTGGTATCGTTTCCATTTTCTCTTCTTTTTTTCTGTTACTACTTCTTTTTCTGTTTTCTTAGTTGATTATTCATATAATCTTTCGGATTGATACGGTATTTTTCCAAATCTTCATCTTTCATCTGCACGATTTTATCAAGCATATCGACTGTGACAGCGAAAAATCCCGTATGTGAGGGATTCTTTGCCTGGTTAATGAAGTTTTTGAAAAAGTTTTCGAGAGGATCGGCGTGTTTGTCAATTTTGATAAAATCACTTTATTTCGCCTTCATGGGGTTTATGGCATCAATCTTACCTTTCTTATCAATGCCTTTTACGACTTTGAGTTTGTTTCCTTCTCCTTCATCCCGCATTAGGAGAATGTTGTCTTTCGGATTTAATTTTTCATCCATGATTAAAACTATTTATATTCTGCATCACTATTAATGCAGAATAAAAGTAGGCTTAATCAGTAGGCTGACAGTCGTTTTTTGTGAAGTGGCAGTGTATAGCTTCGATTTGGCTGGAAATGGCATTAATAAAGTCGTGTTTTTCTTGCTGTCTTTATTTGCTTATAAGTACCTCATCAAAATAAGATACATACTTGCCCTCCCAGTCCTTGCTGGAACTGATCGACTTTTCCCGACTGAATTTTCACTCAGTTTTAGCTATTTGCAAACGTTGATGCTGGGATTTTACAGCTTCTAACAAGCCTTCCTTGTCTTCGTCATCCAAGATGGGCTTGCGTCCTTGTCCGAGTTTATTGTGTAAACCGGAGATGCCTTCTCATTTGAAGCAAGTCACCCAATGGTTAACGCTGATGTGACTCATCCCAGTGATTAAACCAACATCTTTAGAGCTATGCCATTAGATTTTAAGAGAATCACATGGTAATGGATGCGAAAGTAATGACTTTCGCCATTCTTCAAACCAAGCTCTAAGACTTTGTCCTCCTAATCAGAGAGATGTGGTGTATTTACTCGATCTATGCCGACATAAATACGAAATAATCGGAATAATATAGAAAACATGCTTATATCCTTATATTTAGATATAAGAAATATGTAACAAAGAAGAGCGTGCCATATTAATATATTTTTCAGATAAAACTCTAAGTTGTGTTTGCCGATTAGTCTTATAACTGCCTTTCAGTTTTCAATTTGAAGAAGGAATCTCCTACAAACTAAAGTTTACAAAGTACGTTCGACACTAGCGCTAATGAACAGTTTCGCTAATAAGAAGTTATCGCTAGCACCTAATGCTTTTGAAATAATCTATGGTTTTTGTTAATCCTGTCTGTAAATCTATAACAGGAGACCAGCCCAGTTTTGTTTTTGCAAGTTCAATACAAGGTTTACGCTGTTTTGGATCATCCAAAGGTAAAGGTTTATATATAATTTTGGATTTAGAGTTTGTAAGATATATTACAATTTCAGCTAATTCTTTTATTGTATGTTCTGTCGGATTCCCCAAATTTACCGGACCAGAAAATGAAGAGTCCATCATTAAAACCATTCCTTCAATCAAATCATCTACATATTGAAAACTTCTGGTTTGAGAACCATCTCCATAAATTGTAATATCTTTATTAAAGAGAGCTTGCATGATAAAATTTGAAACAACACGTCCATCATCCGGTTGCATATTGGGCCCATATGTATTAAAAATACGTACTATTTTTGTTGAAACATTTTCCATTCTATTATAATCAGTAAATAATGTTTCAGCGCATCTTTTTCCTTCATCATAGCATGAACGTACCCCGTTTGGGTTTACATTTCCCCAATACACTTCTTTTTGGGGGTGAACAGTAGGGTCACCGTATATTTCACTGGTACTTGCCTGCAATATCTTAGCATTTACTTTTTTTGCTAAATCCAGCATGTTTAAGGCCCCAATAACAGAAGTTTGCATAGTCTTTATCGGGTTGTATTGATAGTTGATAGGGCTGGCTGGGCATGCAAGATTAAAAATTTCATCAACCTCTGCATGAAAGGGTACAGTAATATCATGTCTAAGCAATTCAAAATTCGGGTGGTTGATAAACTTATGTATATTTTGTTTTGAACCAGAAAAATAATTATCAAGACATATAACCTCATGACCTAGGTCTAATAATTTGGAACATAGATGTGAACCGACAAATCCTGCACCACCAGTTACTAATATAGTTTTCTTCTGATACATCATTTTAATTTTTATAGGACTACTTTTTGATAAAAACTATCTATTTCACGAATAAATGTTTCTTGGGAAAATTTTCTCTGTGCTAATTTTTTCCCTTCCACAGACAACTTCATTCTTAAATCAGGGTTATTTATCAAATTTTCTAATTGTTCAGTAAGCATATCTATATGCCCGGGGGGAACAAATAAAACTTCATTTTCATTATCTGGTATTTCATCAAAACCGGAAACCTTATTTAAAATGACTGGACATCCCGCAATCATACTTTCAATAGCAGAGAAACCTAAACCTTCTTTATAGCTAGGGAGAACAACTATATCACTGCATTTTAGAATATGAGGCATATCCTGTCTGCTTATTTCTGAAATAATTATTTTAAAACCGGCTTCTTTACTTTTATTTTTAAGTTCATCCAAATATTCGTTTGATGCAGAATTAACACTCCCTGCTAATAAACATACAATCTTGTTTTTAATTGCTACAGGTAATTTTTCTATAGCCTCGATTAAATCTAATTGTCCTTTTCGTCTTGAAAAACGGCTTGGACAAGATATTAATATAGAATTTTTATTAATTTGCAATAACTCTCGTCCTTTATCTTCATTTCCTGATGTAAACAATTCATCATCTACTGCAGCTGATATTCCCATATGTTTTGCTTTACATCCATGTCCTTTTGCAATATCAATATAATACTGACTAATCTGGAGTAAGCCATCAATAGGAAGACTATAAATAAATCTTGATCTTCCTAATCCAAAAGGAGTGTCTTCAGTTGACATCTCACATGTTGTAGTGATTAGCTTAGGAGGATTTTCCGTACCTTCCAGAGCGATAGCAGTAGATAATAATGTGTCATGACTCAATGCATGTACAATATCAATTTTATTCTTTGAAATAACATTATGAATGCATTCTGCTCTTGAAAACATAGCCCATTCCCAACCAACATATCCGTCACAACTCTCAAATGTACTCCCTAAAATAGTAATACTACCATTGTTGCTTTTTATCAATTCGTCTACAATTTTTCTTGGCTTTTCTGCTGTAATTAAATGCACGATGTAATCTAATTTACAAAGGGAAATTGTTAGAATCTCAGCAAATGTCTCTGCTCCACCAGTTAATGGAGGCATTGTTGGAGCAACAACACATACAGATAATTTATTATTATTTGTCATAGATTAAATTTTTAAATATGTAATTATCTTCTATTGCTTCAGAATTGATATAGTTCAGATTATTCATTAAATTGAATATACAGTCTTTCTCAATTCCTGCTTTGAGTAGCAATCCCTGCTTTATTTCAAGAATAAGATATCTTGGTTTCATTACACATAATGTATTTAACATTCCTTTAAGTACATTATATTCTGCCCCTTCTACATCCATTTTAACAATATCTATTCGAGAAATAGTTTTGTTTGATATCCAATTGTCAAAAGTGTCAACATCTACATCTTGAATAATCTCTCCATCACCAAACATTGATCTTACGGCAGCATCATATTTTCCCCATTTTTTGTCTCCGTATATTTGAAATTTTCCTTTCTTGTTTCCTAAAGCAAGATTAAACGCATCAATAGACAATTGGTTTAATGAACTGTTGTATTGTAATAAACTAAAAGAATCAGTAGTGGGTTCAAATGCAATGACTTTACCTCCTCCTATTTTTTTTAGTTCTTTAGCTACAACTAAAGCATGTATTCCAATATGGGCACCAATGTCAATAAAAACATCATCTTTTCTTATGATACCACAGATGAATTCTAATGTTTTTGGTTCATATCTGCCATTAAAATACAAACATCGCTGAGAGTTATCCCGTAAATCCAATTGGAACTTTAAACCTAATGCATCAGTCCTTACTATTGGATTTCTTTGCCAATATTTAGACGGTATTCGAACAATATTTGGTAATAGATTATCAAAATCAATCAGTCGTTCGCAAGATTCTTCATAACCGATATTTGTTTTAGATCTTTTACATAAAATCCTTTTTAATAAAGGCCTAATAATTAAAACTGGTAAAATATTCCCCGTTTTTAATAACAAGGTTAAAAAGAATTCTTTTGTTCTATTCATTATTGCAATTGTTTTTGCTGACAATAATTCTGGAGAATTAGCATGAAAATCTTCACCAGTTATGTCAAAATGATTAATATATGTAAGACCTGCTTTTTCATGAAGATTCTTTAATTCTTTTAATGAAAATAGCCTTAATTGTACAGAATGTTTCGTTCTAAACAAACCATTACTAAACAGCGTGAATGTTTGACTGTCAATACTTTTTAAAGGATCGTAACTGCTTTCTTTTATTAAATAAGTGTTATTGACTCTTATTGTATCTATACTTCTATAAGTACACGCCCATTGATCCCTATTAGTGATTTCCCATTGATAGAAAACTCCGTTAAGTTTTAAGGCTCTTTTTATGCATTGAAGAGCTTTTAATTCTTCATCATCGTTTTCCAGATATCCAAAAGAATTATTTATAATTATATCGAATTCATTTATATACGATAAATTTCTGATATCAGCTTGTATAAATTCTATATTAAGACCTTGACTTTTAGCTTCTTCTTTTGCCATATCTAATAAATCTTTACTAGAGTCAATACCAATAACATTATATCCTTTTTTAGTAAGTTCTATTGAATGCCGACCATAACCACAACATAAGTCCAATATTTTATATTCCTTTTTTAGCCGTAATATTTGTTCAATAATATTTACTTCACATTTCGTGAATTCAATAGGTCTTAATAGTGAAAAAACTTCATAATAATGATGGTTAAATACTGTATTATACCATTTATTATCATCCATAATTATTTATTTTATCGTTCAAATTTTTAAAGCACATCCTCTGCTCTCAACTTTGTTAACCCTACGTTCAATTTGAAGAATGTCACTCTGTATTCCACAGGGACAATTGTAATTTTCAATAACACGTCCGAAGTCTTCACTTAGTAGGAATCCTGGAAAACTTTCCGGTGTAGCGTCCAAAAAGCTCAACAAACCAAACTCTCCGGATTTAAGCACATCCAACGTTCTGGGATTTCTAGCCCTAACATGTGTCCAAGGTGGACAATGTTTGTTGTGATGTTTACATTCAAAAAATACGGTATTTAATTCTACCATATTATATGCATCCCTGATAAATTCGTCACTTTTTAATCCAAAGATATCAATCACCTGATCATAAAGTTCTGTTTTCGAAATCATTTCAGCTTGTCTTCTTTTCCAACCACCCATAGTTACAATAAGGCATTTATTACCTAATTTCATATTATGATGATTCTTTCTTATCAGTTTCGTTAAATCCATTATTAATGCAGGAGAACCAACAATTAAATATTTTTTTGGATCATCTAAATTTTCAATCCGATTTAAATCATTTATAAGTTTATCATATTCTAAGGTGCCGTTAGATATATAATGCGTACATGGGTAAAATAAATTTACACCTGTTATCAGATATGATATCCATAGATGTTTTGCTTCAACAGAAGGAGGTGTTAAACAAAGAAATTCAAAGTTTGTCTGCTTATAATTAAACACATCTTGAAGTCCATTATTAATCGTCGAATAAAATCTCATTAAAGTTTTATTATCCCTAGGAACCTGAGAAATAGAACCATTAGTTCCGCTACTGGTGGTTATCAAAATATCATCTTTATAAACAGTTTGTACCAAATCGTAATTTTTTTTAAATAAAACAGCTGGAATTAAAGGTATATCGTCACTATTATTCAATATAGTTTTTTCAGTAAAACCATATCTACTACAATATTCCGAATAGTGTTTATTACTTCTTATTTGCCTGATAAAGCTCTCCTGCAACAATTCTTGTAAGAATGTTTTTCTTTCTTCAAAAGAAGATTTAAAACTTTCTTCTGATGATAATATTTTATCAATATTCATCATAACCATAATCTTAATCTAAATTGGGTTTTATTTTATTTTCTATGTATGCTCTATATTGAGGATATTTTTCCAAAAACCAATACGACTCCATATTTTCCCGGTAGTTATAATAGCGCCCACTATCTGTCCATGGTCTTTCAATACAAGCAATTCTTACTAAAGAGTGCATTCCGCGTAAACCATCTAAAGTAAAACCTGCCCGAAAAATTCTCGACCATCCTAATTCAACTATTCTACAAATTCCATTTGAAGCCCATTGATCCCGGTATTTCTCAGATAGGTTCCAGGGATAAACTCCTAATGTTTGGCTATCATTATTGAAGTAATGAGCAATTTCTGAAAAGTCTTCAATTTTATGAAGAAATATTGTTCTTGCTAATGGATGTTGTATTTCACCGGTATTATCGGGATCAATTACAACAATAGCCCAATCAATGCCGTGTTCCACCCGTAAACCTAAGTACTTTGCTTGTGTAAGGGAGATAGATCTATTGGCTGAAATATCCGTATTGGAATTAATGTATGGTACATTTTTGGAGAATAGTTCAAAATATTTCTTCAAATATTCTATAAACGTATCTATATCTCCTTTAACAAATGCTCTTTGACTATTTAAGCAAGCTTCTTGATCATAATATGCACTATCTTCAATAAGTCTAAATGCAGCTTTTTCCATATCACAGCATGTTAGATCTATGACACTGGCACTCCATTTAGGTCCATACTCATCTACAGTGACATTAGATGGAAGTTTCTTTTTAACATTTTCCATCACATTTCTACCTCCCCATAAATTTATAGAATTACAGGCTTGAATAAATTCATCTGCAATTTCGTCGTTGTGATCCCAATAACCTAAAGATAAAGAGCGTGATATTGGGTGAGTGGGGTCTACCTCAATTATAGACTGAACAAGTCCAATAGGCGTTATAGGATCACGACTCGGTATTTTTGCAAAGTTTCTGTTCTTTGTAATAATACCCCTAAGAATACTGTACATAGAAACCAATGGTAGATTCCCTACAAGGTAATGTAACACTAATCCTCTTGGAAAAGCTTTCACATAACACATTTGAGAAGGAATCCATTCATCGAAGATTCTTTGGTTTCCAAATTCAGCCTCAACCTGATCATATATATGAAAACGTTGCACAAGAAAGTCCGCAATTGTTTTGTAATCGCCCTCAATTATAACATCAGTATAGTTTGTAACCATTGGGGCATACTTTGAAGCTAGTTTCCGCCCTTTGGTATTTATTTTATCCCATTCGACAGCTATTTTATTTAAGAATTCAGTAATATCTGATATTGTTAATTTAAGCAATTCTTCAGTTATTGCAGGACCTTCTTTCTGAATTTTTCCCAAATCAACTTTTGTAATTACTGGCATGATAATTTTTAAATTATTATATTGTATAGTCGTTACCTCCTCACCTTCTACAGGATATATTAGTTCGCCATTGATAATTTTGGGAAGATAAAGTGTTTCCATATTCTTTTAATTATTTATTTACTCTTTATTAATCTTCTATATTTAATTACGAAATCAAATAGATTCCGACAGACATCAGTTGCGTAAACACTTTTATTCTTTTGTCTACCAGATAAAAGGTGTATGCGATTAATGATATTGAAATTAACACCTGCAATCATATCAGTGTCATGATCTCCGACGATCCAGATATTTGAAGGATGAATGCCAAAATCAGTACACGCTTGTTGTAGCATTCCTATATTGGGTTTTCTGCATTTACATTTGTCCTCTGAGGTATGAGGACAGTAATAAAATTTTATTTCATCATCTGTTAGATTTAATGAATCCTTAATAAACTTATTTGTTTCATTAACAAAGGAATCATTAATCAAATTTCTGTTGATTGGTGACTGATTTGATATAACCGCAATTTTTATATTATTCTCAGATATAATTCTGAGAGCATCAATAGAACCATATATAAATTGTACATCTTTCTTAGATAATATATAAGGTTCAATGTGTTCTAAGATTACTCCATCTCTATCAACTAGTAACAATTGTAATTTCATTTTATAAGAGTTTTATAAATTACTTCTATATTTTTGCAGAACACATGGTATATGGCTGGGAAATGCTAAATTATATGGCAGATTATTCCAACTGAACCATTTTATTTCTAGAATTTCATTTTTATCGAGTATCTTTAAATTATCATTGATGGGTCTTGCTGTATAATAAATGCAAATATTGTCTCCATAAATACTTGTCTCCGAAATAGTGTCCAGCCAAATACCATGATAATTTGTAATTTCTATATCCAAACCGGTTTCCTCTTTTGCTTCCCGGATAGCACAATCTTTGGGATGTTCATGCGCCTCACAATATCCACCAGGAATATCCCAATAACCAGCCCATGGTTCTTGCCCCCTTCTTACCAATAGTAGATTATTGTCAAATATGATTAATGAACCTGCACAGCATCTGGGATTTTTCCAAAAGATACTCCCACATTTAGTACATTTTGTATTAAGTATTGTTTTTTCACCACAATTATAACAATAGAGCATGATTTATTACTTTTTAGCTTCAATTACAAAATTTAGCTCTAGGCTCTCATCAGGAAAACGTTTACTATGGATGTCGGGAATTTCTTTAAATAATAAGCTTTCTCTAATGGATGTAGGATAATATATATCCTTAAATCCTGCCTCTTTAATTAGAATAGTCATCATCTCACAATTTATTAAACTTTTATGTTCTCCCCACTGATGAGATAACCGATTTATAAACCTAAGCCAGGAAAAGTTATTTAGTTTCCAACGATGAATTTTTACATCATTAATTAAATCCTTATTTTGCATACTATTCTTTCCTTCAAGAATTAGTTTTGCTATAAAATTTGCATCAGGAGATATGATTCTAATAACACCACCCACTTTTAATATTCTATGACATTCTGTTAAAATAGATGCAATGTCATCAACGTGAAAATGTTCTAAAATGTGTTCTGCAAGTATTTCATCTATTAAATTATTCTTAAAAGGTAAAGGAAAGAGAAGATTTACAGGATAAATATTTTTTCCGGATCTAGAATAATCCAATCCAATCCAACCATCTTTAACTTCCCTACCGGAACCTAATGCAATTTTTTTCTTTTCATTTTTATATAGATTACGTT
>PPYE01319652.1_pt1 | contig 94973 bp, 95 predicted proteins | sample 1559881 | NCBI WGS metagenome assembly PPYE01 (sample SAMN08240022, study PRJNA423297) | Human gut metagenome, whole genome shotgun sequencing project.
AATACCAGAGTGGCCAAATGGGGCAGACTGTAAATCTGCTGGCTTACGCCTACGGTGGTTCGAATCCATCTTTGCCCACATAAAGTTATTATAAAGCAAACGCTTTTACAATTGCGGAAGTAGCTCAGTTGATAGAGCATTAGCCTTCCAAGCTGAGGGTCGCGGGTTTGAGTCCCGTCTTCCGCTCTCTTTTTGCTGTTATAGCTCAGTGGTAGAGCACTTCCTTGGTAAGGAAGAGGTCACGAGTTCAAGTCTCGTTAACAGCTCAAGTAGGTAGTATTGAAGTAAGAACTGATTATTAATCATAATAAATAAAAAGTAAAGCTATGGCTAAAGAGAAATTTGAACGTTCAAAACCACACGTTAACGTTGGTACTATTGGTCACGTTGACCATGGTAAGACAACTTTAACTGCTGCTATTACAACTGTATTAGCAAAAAAAGGTCTTTCTGAAGTGAAGTCTTTCGATCAGATTGATAACGCTCCGGAAGAAAAAGAAAGAGGTATTACTATCAACACTGCTCACGTTGAATACCAAACAGCTAATCGTCACTATGCTCACGTAGACTGTCCGGGTCACGCCGACTACGTGAAGAACATGGTAACCGGTGCTGCTCAGATGGACGGTGCTATCATCGTAGTTGCTGCTACTGATGGTCCTATGCCTCAAACTCGCGAGCATATCCTTTTGGCTCGTCAGGTAAACGTACCTAAATTGGTTGTATTCCTGAACAAATGCGATATGGTTGACGACGAAGAAATGTTGGAACTTGTAGAAATGGAAATGAGAGAACTTCTTTCTTTCTATAACTTCGACGGTGACAACACTCCTATCATCCGTGGTTCTGCTCTTGGTGCACTTAACGGAGTACCAGAATGGGAAGAAAAAGTAATGGAATTGATGGATGCTGTTGATACTTGGATTCCACTTCCTCCTCGTGATATCGATAAACCTTTCTTGATGCCGGTAGAAGACGTGTTCTCTATCACAGGTCGTGGTACAGTTGCTACAGGTCGTATCGAAACTGGTATCATCAAAACTGGTGAAGAAGTTCAGATCATCGGTCTTGGTGCTGAAAACAAGAAATCAGTAGTTACCGGAGTAGAAATGTTCCGTAAGATCCTTGACACAGGTGAAGCTGGTGATAACGTAGGTTTGTTGCTTCGCGGTATCGACAAAAACGAAATCAAACGTGGTATGGTGATCACTCACCCAGGAAAAATCACTCCTCATACAACATTCAAAGCTGAGGTGTATATTCTGAAAAAAGAAGAAGGTGGCCGTCACACTCCATTCCACAACAAATATCGTCCTCAATTCTATCTTCGTACAATGGACGCTACAGGTGAAATCACTCTTCCGGAAGGAACTGAAATGGTAATGCCTGGTGATAACGTAACCATTACTGTAGAATTGATTTACCCAGTTGCTTTGAACGTAGGTCTTCGTTTCGCTATTCGCGAAGGTGGACGTACAGTAGGTGCTGGTCAGATCACTGAAATTTTGAATTAATCAAGATACTATCAGTTTCCGGATTATTCCGGGAACTGATACATTCTATTTACGGGAGTAGCTCAGTTGGTAGAGCACTGGTCTCCAAAACCAGGTGTCGGGAGTTCGAGCCTCTCCTCCCGTGCTAAATTTGTAAGAATATGTTTAAGAAAATAGCTAATTATTGCAAAGAATCTTATAATGAACTTGTTCATAAAGTATCATGGCCGACTCGTTCAGAACTTACTAGCAGTGCAGTAGTTGTTTTATATGCTTCCCTACTTATTGCATTAGTAGTATTTATTATGGACTCTGCTTTTCAGTTCGTCATGCAAGACATAATCTATCCGCATTAAATCAAGAGTAACATGTCTGAGGTTGAAAAGAAATGGTACGTTCTGCGTGCTATTAGTGGAAAAGAAAGCAAGGTAAGAGAATATCTCGAAGCTGACATAAAAGGCAGTGACCTTGGTGAGTATGTTTCTCAGGTATTGATTCCAACAGAAAAAGTATATCAGGTTCGCAATGGTAAAAAGATTGTGAAAGAAAGAAGTTATCTTCCTGGTTACGTATTGGTGGAAGCAGCTCTGGTCGGTGAGGTAGCTCACCGGTTGAGGAATACTCCGAATGTGATAGGTTTCTTGGGAGGATCGGAAAATCCGACTCCGTTGAGACAGTCTGAAGTAAACCGTATACTTGGAACAGTAGACGAACTACAAGAAACAGGAGAAGAATTGAATATCCCTTATATTGTAGGCGAAACTGTGAAAGTAACTTTCGGTCCTTTTAGCGGATTCAGTGGTATCATTGAAGAAGTGAACAACGAAAAGAAAAAGCTAAAGGTTATGGTAAAGATATTCGGGCGTAAAACACCGCTTGAATTAGGCTTTATGCAAGTTGAAAAGGAATAATACAAGTGTTACGTTGTGTTGTTCTTTTTATTTAATGTTTATATATAAATTAAAAAACAATGGCTAAAGAAGTTGCTGGACAAATCAAATTACAGATAAAAGGAGGCGCAGCAAACCCATCACCTCCCGTAGGACCTGCACTTGGTTCTAAAGGGATCAATATCATGGAGTTTTGCAAGCAATTCAATGCCAGGACCCAAGACAAAGCAGGTAAAGTATTACCTGTGATTATTACTTACTACGCAGATAAGACTTTCGATTTTATCGTAAAGACTCCTCCTGTAGCAATCCAGTTGATGGAAGTTGCAAAACTAAAAGGTGGATCTGCTGAGCCTAACCGTAAAAAGGTAGCCGAAATTACCTGGGATCAGGTACGTGCTATTGCTCAGGATAAAATTGTTGACTTGAACTGTTTCACTGTAGAATCTGCCATGAGAATGGTAGCAGGTACAGCGAGAAGTATGGGTATCACTGTAAAAGGGGAATTCCCGGGTAATAACTAATAATCTTCAATTATAATGGGTAAACTGACAAAAAAACAAAAGTTAGCTGCAGAAAAAATTGAAGCAGGGAAAGCATATACACTTAAAGAAGCTTCGGCACTTGTAAAAGAAATAACTTTTGCAAAGTTCGATTCTTCTGTAGATATTGATGTACGTTTAGGTGTAGACCCTCGTAAGGCTAATCAGATGGTGAGAGGTGTTGTTTCACTTCCTCACGGTACCGGTAAAGAAGTCAGAGTACTTGTACTGTGTACACCTGATCAGGAAGCTGCTGCTAAAGAAGCTGGTGCCGACTATGTTGGTCTTGACGAATATATTGAAAAGATCAAAGGTGGATGGACAGACATTGATGTTATCATCACTATGCCGTCTATCATGGGTAAAATAGGTGCTCTAGGTCGTGTACTCGGTCCTCGCGGATTGATGCCTAACCCAAAGAGCGGAACCGTAACTATGGATGTTGCTAAAGCTGTAAAAGAAGTAAAACAGGGTAAGATTGACTTTAAAGTTGACAAAGCCGGTATCGTTCATACTTCTGTTGGTAAGGTTTCTTTCACTCCTGAGAAGATTCGTGATAATGCAAAAGAATTTATCTCAACATTGTTAAAACTGAAACCAACCGCGGCTAAAGGTACATATATAAAGAGCATTTATCTTTCAAGTACAATGAGTCCGGGTATTAAAATCGACCCAAAATCAGTTGAAGAAAATTAATCAAAGGAGGAACAATGAGAAAGGAAGATAAAAGCACTGCAATAGAGCAGATCACGGAGACTATTAACCAATATCCTCATTTCTACTTGATAGATATGACTGCAATGAATGCAGCTTCTACAAGTGCATTGAGAAGAAAATGTTTTGAGCAAGGTATCAAACTTCTTGTTGTGAAGAATACATTGCTTCAAAAAGCATTGGAAGGTCTTGATGGAGATTACTCTCCTTTATATGGTACGCTGAAAGGTTCTACTTCACTGATGTTTAGCGAAACAGCTAACGCGCCGGCGAAGTTGATTAAAGAAGTAGCTAAGGATGGTATTCCCGGATTAAAAGCAGCTTATGCAGAAGAAAGCTTCTATGTAGGTGCTGAACAGTTGGATGCACTCGTTAGTATCAAGAGTAAGAATGAAGTTATTGCTGATGTTATTGCATTGCTGCAATCTCCGGCGAAGAATGTTATTTCTGCTCTACAATCAGGTGGTAACACCATTCACGGAGTTTTGAAAACTCTTGGTGAAAGATAAAAACAATAAACAGTAAATTAAACAATTAAAAAAACATACAAAAATGGCAGATTTGAAAGCTTTTGCAGAACAACTAGTTAACTTAACAGTAAAAGAAGTTAATGAACTTGCAACAATCCTTAAAGATGAATATGGTATTGAACCTGCTGCTGCAGCTGTAGCTGTTGCTGCTCCTGCTGCAGGTGGTGCAGCTGCTGTTGAAGAAAAAACATCTTTTGATGTTGTTTTGAAGAGCGCTGGTGCAGCAAAATTACAAGTAGTGAAAGCAGTGAAGGAAAACTGTGGTCTTGGTTTGAAAGAAGCTAAAGATATCGTTGACGCAGCTCCTGCTACTGTAAAAGAAGGTTTAGACAAAGATGCAGCTGAAGCATTAAAGAAAGCATTAGAAGAAGCTGGAGCTGAAGTTGAACTTAAATAAAAAACTAGCCTGGTAATCAGGTCATTCGGTTAAGAGTCCTCCGGAAGAGGATTCTTAACCTTTTTGTGCATATATTTAAATTGGTTCTACAAATCCATAAACATAATGTCTTCAAATACTGAAAATAAAAGAGTTAATTTCGCATCAATCAAGAATCCGATGAATTATCCGGATTTCTTGGAAGTACAATTGAAGTCATTCCAAGACTTTTTACAACTTGACACCCCTCCCGAAAAACGTAGAAACGAGGGCTTGTATAAAGTATTTGCTGAAAACTTCCCTATTGCCGACACAAGAAACAATTTCGTTCTTGAGTTTCTGGATTACTATATCGATCCTCCACGTTATACGATTGAAGACTGTATAGAACGCGGATTGACTTATAGTGTCCCTTTGAAAGCGAAGCTCAAGTTATATTGTACAGACCCTGATCATGAGGATTTCGATACCGTAATTCAGGATGTATTTTTAGGTCCTATCCCTTATATGACAGATAAAGCGACATTTGTCATCAATGGGGCCGAACGTGTAGTTGTTTCTCAGCTCCATCGCTCACCTGGTGTATTCTTTGGTCAAAGTGTACATGCCAACGGAACCAAACTTTATTCAGCTCGTATCATCCCTTTTAAAGGCTCATGGATCGAGTTTGCAACAGACATTAACAATGTGATGTATGCTTACATCGACCGTAAAAAGAAATTGCCTGTAACTACTCTTTTAAGGGCAATTGGTTTTGAAAATGACAAAGACATTCTTGAAATCTTTAATTTGGCAGAAGACGTAAAGGTTAACAAAGCAAACTTAAAGAAAGTTGTTGGCCGTAAGCTTGCTGCACGTGTTTTGAAGACTTGGGTAGAAGACTTCGTAGATGAGGATACTGGTGAGGTTGTTTCTATTGAGCGTAACGAAGTAATTATAGACCGTGAGACAATTCTTGAGCCGGAACATATTGATGAAATAGTAGAATCCGGTATACAAAATATATTAGTCCATAAAGAGGACTCTAATCAATCTGATTATTCAATTATATTTAATACTCTTCAGAAAGACCCTAGTAACTCAGAAAAAGAAGCTGTATTGTACATCTACAGACAACTTCGTAACGCTGACCCGGCAGATGATGCCAGTGCAAGGGAAGTTATAAACAACTTGTTCTTTTCCGAAAAGAGATATGACCTTGGTGAAGTAGGTAGATACAGGATCAATAAAAAATTGGGCCTTACTACCACTATGGATGTCAAGGTACTTACAAAAGAAGATATTATTGAGATCATTAAATACTTGATTGAGTTGATCAACTCAAAAGCTGATGTTGATGATATCGACCACTTAAGTAACAGACGTGTACGTACCGTAGGTGAACAGCTGTCTAACCAATTTGCTGTTGGTTTGGCACGTATGTCGCGTACAATCCGCGAACGTATGAATGTTCGTGATAACGAAGTGTTTACGCCAATCGACTTGATTAATGCAAAAACAATCTCTTCGGTTATCAACACATTCTTCGGAACAAATGCATTATCTCAATTCATGGACCAGACAAATCCGCTTGCTGAAATTACTCACAAGAGACGTTTGTCTGCATTAGGACCTGGTGGTCTTTCACGTGAACGTGCCGGATTCGAGGTACGTGACGTACACTACACTCACTATGGTCGTCTTTGTCCGATTGAAACACCGGAAGGACCTAACATCGGTTTGATCTCTTCTTTGTGTGTATATGCTAAGATCAATGATCTCGGATTCATTGAAACTCCATATCGTAAAGTTTCAGATGGTCGTGTAGATATAAATAACGATGACGTAATTTTCCTTACTGCCGAAGAAGAAGAAGATAAAATTATCGCACAGGGAAATGCTCCTCTGGATGAGGGAGGTAAATTTATCCGTAACAGGGTAAAAGCAAGACAGGATGCAGACTATCCGTTGGTTGAACCTTCTGAAGTTGCCTTGATGGACGTTTCTCCTCAGCAGATTGCTTCCATTGCAGCTTCTTTAATACCGTTCCTTGAACACGATGACGCTAACCGTGCTTTGATGGGATCAAACATGATGCGCCAGGCAGTGCCATTGATGAGAACAGAATCTCCGATTGTGGGTACAGGTATTGAAGGTCAGGTAGTAGAAGATTCGCGTACGCAGATAACAGCCGAAGGAGATGGTGTTGTAGACTATGTAGATGCAACTACTATCCGTATATTATATGACAGAACTCAGGATGAAGATTTTGTAAGCTTTGAATCTGCATTAAAAGAATATACAATACCTAAGTTCCGTAAGACAAATCAGAACATGACTATCGACCTTCGTCCTATTTGTGAAAAAGGTCAGAGAGTTAAGAAGGGTGATATGCTTACAGAAGGATATTCTACTCAAGGTGGAGAATTAGCACTAGGTAAAAACTTACTTGTTGCTTACATGCCTTGGAAAGGATATAACTATGAGGATGCTATCGTGCTTAATGAAAGAGTAGTACGTGAAGACCTCCTTACTTCAATTCACGTAGAAGAATACTCTCTGGAAGTTCGTGAAACCAAACGTGGTTTGGAAGAACTTACAGCTGATATTCCAAATGTGAGTGAAGAAGCAACAAAAGATCTGGATGAAAACGGTATCGTAAGAATTGGAGCCAGAATACAACCAGGTGACATACTTATCGGTAAGATTACACCAAAAGGAGAGTCAGACCCTTCTCCGGAAGAAAAACTTCTCCGTGCTATCTTTGGTGACAAAGCAGGCGATGTGAAAGACGCTTCTTTGAAAGCTTCTCCATCATTGAAAGGTGTGGTTATTGATAAGAAGTTATTCTCACGTGTTATTAAAGATCGCTCTTCGAAACTGGCTGATAAGGCATTACTTCCAAAGATCGATGATGAATTCGAAACAAAGGTGGCTAATCTGAAAGGTGTATTGGTAGATAAACTTTTAGTTCTTACAGAAGGTAAAACTTCATTGGGCGTGAAAGATTATCTGGGCACGGAAGTTATACCTAAAGACGGTAAATTTACCAAACGCGATCTGCAAAGTCTGGATTATACCACAATACAATTGAGTAAATGGGTATCAGATAATCGTAGCAGCGAGATGATCCGTGATTTGATTGTAAATTATCTGAAGAAATATAAAGAACTTGATGCTGAACTGAAACGTAAGAAGTTCTCTATCACAATTGGTGATGAGCTTCCTGCAGGTATTATTCAGATGGCTAAAGTATATATTGCTAAGAAGCGTAAGATCGGTGTAGGAGATAAGATGGCAGGACGTCACGGTAACAAGGGTATTGTTTCCCGTATAGTACGTCAGGAAGATATGCCGTTCCTTGAAGATGGAACTCCGGTTGATATTGTGTTGAATCCGTTAGGGGTACCTTCTCGTATGAACCTTGGTCAGATATTTGAAGCTGTATTGGGTTCTGCCGGAAAGAAGCTGGGAATTAAGTTTGCTACTCCTATCTTTGATGGTGCTTCTTTGGAAGATATTTCCGAATGGACAGACAAAGCCGCTCTGCCTCGTTATGGTAAAACTTATCTGTATGACGGAGGAACCGGTGAACGCTTTGACCAACCTGCAACAGTAGGGGTGACTTACATGTTGAAATTAGGTCACATGGTTGAAGATAAAATGCATGCTCGTTCCATAGGTCCTTACTCACTGATTACTCAGCAGCCTCTTGGAGGTAAAGCTCAGTTCGGTGGACAGCGTTTCGGAGAAATGGAAGTTTGGGCACTCGAAGCATTCGGTGCAGCACATATCCTTCAGGAAATCTTGACTATTAAGTCAGATGATGTGGTAGGACGCTCTAAAGCTTATGAAGCTATTGTTAAGGGCGAAGCAATGCCAAATCCTGGTATACCTGAATCTCTGAACGTGTTATTACACGAATTGAGAGGATTGGGATTAAGTATCAATCTGGAATAATATTATATAGATTGAAAATTGAGAATTGAAAGAGGAGAACTAATAATATATAGTTTTAAAGGTTCTGTAAAGAATCATTTTCAGTTTTCAATCTTCAACTTTCAACAAATAAAACAACTCTTTTCATTAAATTAAACTATGGCTTTTAGAAAAGAAAATAAGGTAAAGAGTAATTTCTCGAAAATCTCTATCGGTTTAGCTTCTCCTGAAGAAATCCTTGAGAATTCGAGTGGTGAAGTTTTGAAGCCTGAAACCATTAACTATCGTACGTACAAGCCAGAGCGTGATGGGCTTTTCTGTGAGCGCATTTTTGGTCCTATTAAGGATTATGAATGCCATTGCGGAAAATATAAACGCATCCGTTATAAAGGTATTGTTTGCGACCGTTGTGGTGTGGAAGTAACTGAAAAGAAAGTCAGACGTGAACGCATGGGACACATTCAGCTTGTGGTGCCTGTAGCTCATATCTGGTATTTCCGTTCACTTCCTAATAAAATAGGGTACCTTTTAGGTCTTCCTACAAAGAAACTTGATTCTATAATATACTACGAGCGCTATGTTGTTATTCAACCTGGAGTTAAGGCTGATGATGGTGTAAGTGCTTATGATTTGATATCAGAAGAAGAATATCTGGATATTCTGGATACACTTCCTAAAGACAATCAATATCTTGAAGATACCGATCCGAATAAGTTTATTGCTAAAATGGGTGCAGAAGCTATCTATGATTTATTAGCACGACTTGATCTGGATTCATTATCTTATGATTTAAGACATAAGGCAAGTAATGATTCATCACAGCAACGTAAAAATGAAGCTTTGAAACGTCTTCAGGTTGTAGAGTCATTCCGTGCTTCACGCGGACGCAACAAACCCGAATGGATGATCGTGCGTATTGTTCCTGTGATACCACCGGAATTAAGACCGTTGGTTCCATTGGATGGCGGACGTTTTGCAACTTCGGATTTGAATGACCTTTATCGCCGTGTTATTATCCGTAACAACCGTCTGAAAAGATTGATCGAAATCAAGGCGCCTGAAGTAATTCTTCGTAATGAGAAACGTATGCTTCAGGAATCTGTTGACTCACTGTTTGATAACTCACGTAAATCAAGTGCTGTTAAAACAGACGCTAACCGTCCGTTGAAATCACTTTCAGATAGCTTGAAAGGTAAACAAGGTCGTTTCCGTCAGAACCTGTTAGGTAAACGTGTTGACTATTCTGCACGTTCTGTAATCGTCGTAGGTCCTGAATTGAAAATGCACGAATGCGGTATTCCTAAAGACATGGCAGCTGAACTTTACAAACCTTTTATCATCCGTAAGTTGATCGAAAGAGGTATTGTGAAAACAGTTAAGTCTGCTAAAAAGATTGTAGATCGTAAAGAAGCAATTATCTGGGATATACTTGAATATGTAATGAAAGGACATCCGGTATTGTTAAACCGTGCTCCGACATTGCACCGTTTGGGTATACAGGCATTCCAGCCAAAGATGATTGAAGGTAAAGCTATACAGTTACACCCATTGGCATGTACAGCATTTAATGCTGACTTCGATGGTGACCAGATGGCTGTTCACTTACCATTAAGCAACGATGCTACTTTGGAAGCTCAAATGTTGATGCTTGCATCACATAATATATTGAATCCGGCTAATGGTGCACCTATTACTGTGCCTTCTCAGGACATGGTACTTGGTTTGTACTATATTACCAAATTGAGACACGGTGCAAAAGGAGAAGGGTTAACTTTCTACGGACCGGAAGAAGCATTAATTGCTTACAACGAAGGAAGAGTTGATATCCATGCTCCAGTGAAAGTTATTGTAAAAGACTTGGATAAAGACGGAAATATCGTTGACATAATGCGTGAGACTTCTGTTGGTCGTGTTATTGTAAATGAAATAGTACCGCAGGAAGTAGGATATATCAATACGATTATTTCTAAAAAATCTCTTCGCGAGATTATTGGCGATGTAATTAAAACTTGTGGAGTTGCCCGTACAGCTGAATTCTTGGATGGTATTAAAGACTTGGGTTATCGTATGGCATTCCAGGGAGGATTGTCATTCAACCTTGATGATATCATCATACCAAAAGAAAAAGAAGAACTGGTACAACGTGGATATGAAGAAGTGGAACAAATCATGAATAACTATAATATGGGTTTCATTACTTTCAACGAGCGTTACAATCAGGTTATTGATACATGGACTCACGTTAACTCCGATTTGTCTAACATCTTGATGAAGACAATTTCAACAGATGATCAGGGATTCAACTCTGTATATATGATGTTGGATTCTGGAGCCCGTGGTTCTAAAGAACAGATTCGTCAGTTATCCGGTATGCGTGGTTTGATGGCTAAACCTCAGAAAGCCGGTGCAGAAGGTGGACAGATCATTGAAAACCCGATTCTTTCGAACTTTAAAGAAGGACTTTCCGTGTTAGAGTACTTTATCTCTACCCACGGTGCCCGTAAAGGTTTGGCAGATACAGCGTTGAAAACTGCCGATGCAGGGTACTTGACTCGTCGTCTGGTAGACGTTTCTCACGATGTTATCATCACAGAAGAAGACTGCGGAACATTACGCGGACTTATTTCTATGGACTTAAAGAGCAATGACGAAGTTATTGCTACATTATATGAAAGAATTCTTGGTCGTGTATCTGTGCATGATATCATTCATCCGATGACAGGAGAACTTCTTGTTGCAGGTGGTGATGAAATTACGGAAGATGTTGCTAAGAAGATTGCCGATTCTCCAATTGAAACAGTGGAAATCCGTTCGGTACTTACCTGTGAATCTAAAAAAGGAGTTTGTGCAAAATGTTACGGTCGTAATCTTGCTACAAGTCGTATGGTTCAGAAAGGGGAAGCTGTCGGAGTTATTGCTGCTCAGTCTATTGGTGAGCCGGGTACACAGCTTACACTTCGTACATTCCACGCTGGGGGTACTGCTGCTAACATTGCTGCTAATGCAACTATTGTGGCTAAGAATACTGCTCGTCTGGAATTTGAAGAACTCCGTACTGTAGATACAGTTGAAGAAACCGGAGAAGCCGTTAAGATCGTAGTAGGTCGTTTGGCTGAGGTTCGTTTTGTAGATGTGAATACAAATATTATCCTTTCTACCCAAAACGTTCCTTATGGTTCTAAGCTATATGCTTCGGAGGGTGAGATTGTAGAGAAAGATAAGTTGATTGCTAAATGGGACCCATTTAATGCAGTTATTATCACAGAAGCAACCGGTAAGATCAAATTTGAAAATGTTATTGAAAATATAACTTATAAAGTAGAATCTGACGAAGCTACAGGTCTCCGTGAAATCATTATTATTGAATCTAAAGATAAAACTAAGATTCCTTCTGCACATGTTGTAGATGAAAACGATAACATCATCCGTACTTACAACTTACCGGTAGGAGGTCACGTAGTGATCGAAAACAACCAAAAAGTGAAAGCAGGAGAAGTAATCGTTAAGATACCTCGTGCTGTAGGTAAAGCTGGTGACATCACCGGTGGTCTTCCTCGTGTTACAGAGTTGTTTGAAGCTCGTAATCCTTCTAATCCTGCTGTGGTATCCGAAATTGACGGTGAAATAGCAATGGGTAAGATCAAACGTGGTAACCGCGAAATCATAGTTACATCCAAGACAGGAGAAGTGAAAAAGTATCTTGTTGCTCTTTCTAAACAGATCCTTGTACAGGAAAATGACTATGTACGTGCTGGAACTCCATTATCTGATGGTGCTATTACACCTGCAGACATTTTGGCAATTAAGGGTCCTACTGCCGTTCAGGAATATATTGTGAACGAAGTACAAGACGTTTACCGCTTACAGGGTGTGAAGATTAACGATAAGCACTTCGAGATCATCGTTCGTCAGATGATGCGTAAAGTTGAAATCGACGAGCCTGGAGATACTCGCTTCTTGGAACAACAAGTGGTAGATAAACTTGAGTTCATGGAAGAAAATGATCGTATCTGGGGTAAGAAAGTGGTGGTTGATGCTGGTGATTCTCAAAATCTTGTTCCAGGACAGATTGTAACTGCCCGTAAGTTAAGAGATGAAAACAGTATGTTGAAGCGTCGTGACTTAAAACCGGTTATTGTACGTGATGCTATAGCTGCTACATCTACACAGATTCTGCAAGGTATTACTCGTGCTGCACTCCAAACTTCAAGCTTTATGTCTGCTGCATCATTCCAGGAAACTACAAAAGTACTGAACGAAGCAGCGATCAACGGTAAAGTTGACAGACTGGAAGGTATGAAAGAGAACGTAATTTGTGGTCATCTAATCCCTGCAGGTACAGGTCAGCGTGAATTTGAAAAAATCATTGTAGGTTCAAGAGAAGAATACGATCGTATCCTTGCGAATCGTAAGAATGTATTGGACTATAGTGAAGTAGAATAGTAGTAAGCTTAAAAGCTAAATAAATTCAGAAGAGGTGTTCTAGTAAGACACCTCTTTTTCGTTTGTAGCCGGGAAACAATATTGTTATTCAATTAATATATGAAATAGTAAATGTATTTTAAATACACCATAGAGAAAATTCTATTCATCTATGTATAGGTTTTGTAGAGGAATTTATTATATTTTTTGTAGGTTTGCATTGTCTATTGATAAATTATTAATTATTTTATTATGAGAAACATGAAAACACTTTTGAAAATGGTATTATCCTTACTTTTATTTTCTATCTTCCCACAAGTTATATCTGCTCAATTGCCTAAGTAAGAATTATCCTTTAAATCAAGGGCTTTCACTATTAAATATTATGAAGGTACCGACCAGATATCGTACAATGAATTTATAAATAAGCTGACTCAAAATAGAGAGGCTGCGAAACTATTTAATCAAGGTAAGAATTTAAGGTTAGCAGGAAATATTATTGGTTGTGTAGGGACTTTTTGTTTCGGTTACGATTTGGGAACGCGAATAGCAGGAGGAGATGGTAATGCCGGATTGTTGGTGGCCGGTGGCATTGTTATGGCAGAGGACTTGCGATGTATTATATAGGGAATGGAAAACTCAAAAAAGCACTTACAATATATAACAAGGATCAGAGAACTTTGAGTTTCAATCTAAATGCTGACGGCATAGGTTTGTGTTTAAGATTCTAGGCTTAATTTAGCTTACCTGATAAATATATATTATATGTAATATTCTGATTATTAGTATGGTATATGCTTGTGGAATTACCTAGGAAGAAATGACTAACTACTACAGGGTAATAATCTAACCTTCCAGTAGTAGTTAGATGTTCTTCCAGTAGTAAAATAAATACTCCCCGGGAGATATAAAAACGTTGATTTCAAAATAGGATTAAGTACCTTTTTTTATATGTAATATAAGAGAGATTCAATAATATAGAGTTTAATAAAACATCTTAATGTCACCAATAGTAAATACATTCTTACTTTCAGTCAACAGATAAACACTTGTATTATATTCTTTCGAGATATTGTTTCTAACAGAACCTACGTAGGTTATATTCGAAAAAGGTAAGAATGGAAATGATAACATTTCCATATCACATTCACCATTCCATCTTTTTACATAGATTAATGACTTTACAATGTGTTTATCATCAGGGAACCAATTTATATAATCAGCATGAAAAGAACCTGCTCTAGGAATTGGGTTTAAATAATAGTTAATAGCTCCGGCCTCACCATAATTATCGCAGAATATGAATGTGTTATTTTTAACCTTTTCAGGTAGATTGCTGTATATCGAATTAACTAATTCGGCCAATTCTCTCCACCCTGTCATGCTTGCATAATCATCCTGAATAGGTATTTGTTTTCCAAAATTAAATGTCGTTTGTCCTGTAGCTTCATAGATACTTAATAAGCTTTTGTTAGACATCATTTTATCCAGAGAAAAGATTGGGCATGATATAAAGAAAAATGTTATTCCTATTATCATAATAAAGCTGACAGCTGTATAACGAAAATAATATCTGGCTTTTGAGGCTGTCAGGTGCTCTATATAAACTGATCCTAAAGAAATTAATACAGGATATAGTCCCAATGCATAATAAGCTTTACCTTGAAGTAAAAGATATAAAATAATAACTATTATGTACGTGTATAAGATAGGTCGGTAAAGAATGAATGGTTTATATATTATCAAACCTATGAAAGCGAATATAATGACGAAAAATGCAGGAGCAAACTCTATTAGTTGCTTAATCAGAAATTCGATGCGGGAATAATATATTAATTGCGTGGATACTAGCTCTTCCATATGTGTGAAAACAGGAAAATTGTGTTGTAGCTGCCAGATAATATTAGGTAAAATAATAACCATAAATAAAATAACAGCAACGTAGAAAGACTCACTTTTGAAAATAATGCGATGCTTGGTTAAGGCAATTGCTGGTAATAAGCCGGCTATAAGAAAACCAATATTATATTTATTAAGGAAACCTATTGCAAGGGTTAGTGAAATAGCGAATAGCCATTTATTTTTATTTTCCCTAATATAAAGTAATAGCCAATAAAAGGTAACTGTCCAGCAAAGTATATCAAAGGAGTTGGGCTGAAACAGAGTATTTATGTGCAATAAATCAGAGAAGATAATTGATAATGCAGATAAAATAAGGGCAAAAGTCTTTCCTTTTAATGCTTTAGTAATTTCCCATACGAAAACTAATGTCAGTACACCAAATAAGGCTGGGAAAAATTTAACCCAAAATACACTATTACCTAATAAGAAGATGATGTAAGAAATCCAGGAGGTTAAAGGAGGAATGGAAACATAACCCCAATCCATGTGATGAGCCTGATCAAGATGCAGATATTCATCCATATGCAAATCAAAACCAGAAGAGCATGCAAAGAATTGGAGGATTAATTTGAAAGAAATAAATATTATTAATAATGCATTATCGTTAAATCGTTTCACAGTATTTGTTTAAGATGATCGATGGGAATAAAATATAAAAATAGAAAAACTAAAAAAACTTTCCAACTTTATTTAGAGAAAAGATTTTTCACTTTTTATAAATTATAAATAATAGTGCAGATATATAATCAATTCTTACTTAATTAGCAAGGACACAACAGTATGCAAGTATAACAAGGAGCTTTTAAGTTATAGATTGGAAATAAGTAAAGTTAATAAATACTTATGAGTACCAACATTATAATTACTTAGCAAAATAGATTCCCAGATGCTATATAACTAAAGCCTAATAATAATTGGAGAAGACTTATGTCATATTGTGAAAAAACGCATAACTTATTTTCAATTTATGAGCATTTTGTAATAAAGAAAATGATATACATTATTTATTCGTTAGAAAGTAGATCGTCGGTCAAATTTTAATGAATGAAATAAGTAAATAATTAAAGCGAATAAACTAATTACTCTTTTTTATTATTAGAATCTGAGTTTAATGAAGTGTCTATTTTTATTTTAATAGTACAGATAAGATATCGTCTTTAAATTCTGAGCTCATATAGATAGACTCTCGTTTGATATAAATCTATTAATCTTAAAGTAGATACTTAGTATAACGAATATTCTTAATTTATTAGTTAATAGATAGTTATGTTTTGATTTGTGATGTTTTAGGCATCTTTATTTTTATTCTGACAAGACAATAAAAAGCAAAATAATAAAAAATCGGGAAGTACCCCCATACTTCCCGATCAAACTTAGTAAAAATCGACCTTAATCAATTTATTAACTTAACACTCTGCAAATATAGGATAAAATTTCTAATAAGCAAACTTTTTTTGCTAAAAATATATGGATAATTTATTATATAGATACCACCTTGTGATTTTATTATGGGTTTAAGTATCTTTACATTTTGGCTTAGAAGTGAGATTATTTTTAATATATTTCATTATAAAATATTCTAAATACCAGCTAAAATATAGGGTTTTGAAAGAAAGATAGGGTGTTTAAATAAGAAAGCCCTATAACTAATAAGTTATAGGGCTAAAAAGTACTCGAAGGGGGACTTGAACCCCCACAGCCGCTATGGCCAAAGGATTTTAAGTCCTTCGTGTCTACCATTCCACCATTCGAGCATCCTTTCAAAGAAGAGCGAAAGACGGGATTCGAACCCGCGACCCTAACCTTGGCAAGGTTATGCTCTACCAACTGAGCTACTTTCGCGTTTTAACGGGTGCAAAGATAAAACAATTTCCTATTTATACAAAATAATTAAAGAATAAAATCTTATTTGATTTTTCATTTTCTTATGATAAGTTCATCACCCTGTACTATAACAGGATATGGCTTCAAACGTTCGTCACTTTCACCTTTTATGGGAATACCTCCATTATTTAAGTCATATTTGGAGTCACATTGCGGGCATTTTGCTACTCCTAATTCATTTGTTTGTAATTCGACTGCTACTTTCTTAGAATTCAATTTGTATTCTAATGGACATGTAAGGTCATAAGCACAATATTCAGAGAAAGAAGAATAACCTACTGCTATTCCTGAGTTACCAAAAGTAAAACCATATTCACTTCCATAAAACTTATCGATTCCTGGTGCATACACTTCAAAGCGGTTTGCAGATCTTTTTACTGTAATAAACTGGCTGGGAGTTTTTATTAAGGAATAGGGTGCATGCAATAAGTTGCATTTGAAGTTTACAGGAGCATCCGGTATACTTGAATAAAAGCTATCCTTACAAGAGTATAACAGGATAGTTATTGATAATAGACACAAGACACTTGTCTTTCTCATTTATACTTTATTTATTGTTGAACGGAATTAAGTATTTCTTCAATACTTTCTAATTCTTCTAACGTAAATATAATATTATTTATTGCTTCAAGGTTAATAGATAATTGTTTAACAGAACTCGCACCAATTATTACAGAAGTGATTCTTTGATCTTTTAATATCCATGCCAAAGACATTTGTGATAATGATTGATTGCGCTGTTTAGCTATCTCATTTAATTTTCTTGCAACTGTTAATTTACTTTCTGTAACCTGGTGTGGTTTTAAAAAGCCAGTTGATTTAGCTGCACGGGAATCTTTAGGTATCTCATTTAAATATCGATCAGTAAGAAGACCTTGAGCCAGTGGAGAAAAAACAATAAAACCTACCCCATATTCATAGGACAATTGTAAAGTCTCATCTTCAATATAACGATCAAATATATTATATCTATCTTGATTGATCAGGCAGGGCACCCCATTACTTTTCATCATCTCGTAAGCAATCTTAGCTTTTTCGGGTGGATATTTAGATATGCCTATATATAATGCTTTACCTTGTTTTACAATATCGATTAAAGTTTGAATAGTTTCTTCCACGGGTGTTACTCCGTCATAGCGGTGACTGTAAAATATATCAAAGTATTCTAAACCTGTACGGCGAAGGCTCTGATCAATACTAGCCATTAAATTCTTTCGGGAGCTTCCATCTCCATAAGGTCCCGGCCACATTTGATGCCCGGCTTTGGATGATATAATCATCTCATCACGATGACTCAAATAATTATTCTTTAATATTCTACCAAAATTAGTTTCAGCAGAGCCAGGAGACGGTCCGTAGTTATTGGCTAAATCGAAATGAGTCACTCCATGATTAAATGCATATTTCACCATATCACTAGCTACCTCGAAATCATCAACATCGCCAAAATTATGCCATAATCCCAGAGATATTAGCGGCAACATTAAGCCACTGTTTCCACAATATCTATATTGCATCTTTTCATAACGGTCGGTAGAAGAAAGGTTATTCATAAAATGATTATTTATTTAAAAGGTCTTTTTCTGCTTGTAGCATTTTCTCAAAATTGAAGTTATCAATTATATTCTGCATCAATAAATTGATCTTATCATTAGATAAATTACCAATGCTGCCTTCATGGGTGTGATGGACTTCTTTTCTCGGAGTAAATTTACCAGCCTCAATGTCAAGCCCAACCTTTTTATAAGCATCTCTGAAAGGCATTCCTTCAGAAGCAAGACGATTCACTTCTTCTACACTAAAGATTAACGAATACTTGTCATCATCGAGGATATGTTCATTCACTTTTATCTTTTTCATTATATAAATTGTCATTTCAAGACAATCTTTTAATTCCTGAAATGCGGGAAGAAATATCTCTTTAATTATTTGCAAATCCCGGAAATAACCAGATGGAAGATTATTCATAATCATCATGATCTGTGAGGGCAGGGATTGTATCTTATTGCATTTGGCACGCGTCAATTCAAACACATCGGGATTTTTTTTATGAGGCATTATACTTGAACCTGTAGTACAATCATCCGGCAACTTAACAAAACCAAAATTCTGACTATTAAATAAACACGCATCGTAAGCAAGTTTGGAAATAGTACCTGCAATAGTCGCTAATGCAAATGCAACATTCCTTTCTGTTTTACCACGGCCCATTTGCGCGTAAACTACATTATAATTCATAGAATCAAACCCCAATAACTCAGTGGTCATAGCACGGTTTAAAGGGAATGAAGAACCATATCCTGCAGCAGATCCTAATGGATTACGATTACACATTTTGAATGCAGCCTGAAGAAATAATAAGTCATCTACCAGACTTTCGGCATAAGCTCCAAACCATAGTCCGAAAGAGGAGGGCATCGCTATTTGCAAATGAGTATATCCCGGTATGAAAATATCTTTGTACTTTTCACTCTGGAAAATTAAAACGTGGAATAATTCTTCTACGCTTTTGGACAATTCATAGATTTGCGATCTTGTAAAAAGTTTCAGGTCAAGCAAAACCTGGTCATTGCGCGAACGTCCGCTATGTATTTTCTTACCTGTATCACCTAGTACCCGCGTTAACATCAACTCTACCTGCGAATGGACATCTTCTACTCCTTCTTCTATAATAAATTGCCTTTTCTCCGCCAGGGAATATATTTTTTTCAACTCAGCAAGTAATTGAGTAAGTTCTGGCTTCGTAAGCAAGCCGATACTTTCGAGCATAATAATATGCGCCATTGAACCCAGTACATCATATTTAGCCAGAAAAAGATCCATCTCTCTATCTTTCCCAACGGTAAAGTTTTCAATGTCCTTATTTACCTGAGTGTCTTTTTCCCAAAGTTTTTGTGCCATGTTTATACTAGTAAATATGAAGTTCTTTAATAAGAAAGTCCTGATAACATATCTGCTATCTTTTCGGCTCCTTCTTGAAGTGGCTTTTGTAACATACCTTTTATAAAAGGATTCAACTCAGCAGCTATTGTTACTTTCATTTTTGAGTTTTCCTCATCCACCGGTAATATTTGTATCCATAAATTTAATGGTAAAGGAGAATTCAAAGTTTCAAATTTGATACATTTCTGAGGCTCGCGCTCAACAATAGAGAAAGTAATCTGTCCCACAGGAGGAGCATTGAAGCTTAAAGTGTCTTTATCAAAAGTTAGATTCTCAACTTTATCTTCTGAGATCTGATCTTTCATTCCTTCCATATTTGTAAGATCAGATAATTTTGCATATACTTGTTCTTGAGTGTAAGACAGATTTTTTACTGTACTTTCAAATTTAGTCATTGTGGATTTATTATTTATTAATAATGCAAAAAAAAGCCAAATCTCCCCTTACATGTTCAGGGTCTATCCGGCTTTTATATAACTTTAATAATATAGGTTCTGTATTACTTCCCGGTTTGCCAGTTTGCAGGGTCCTTCCTCCATGTACCTAATATCTCAATATCACTTTCATCAATATACCCTGTTTTTAGAGCCGCTTCTAAAACTGCTTCGTAGTTGGTTAAAGTTACTAAAGGTACTTTCGCGTCTTTAAATGCCTTTACTGCAACCTCAAAACCATATGTAAAGGCAGCAATCATTCCAATGACTTCACACCCGTCTCTTCTGATTGCTTCTACAGCTTTAAGACTACTTCCTCCTGTAGATATAAGATCTTCGATTACCACAACTTTCATTCCTGGGCGTAATTCGCCTTCGATTAAATTTTCCAGTCCATGGTCTTTCGGAGTTGAACGCACATATACAAACGGAAGATTTAGTTCGTCTGCCACTAATGCACCTTGAGGGATAGCTCCGGTAGCTACTCCGGCAATTGCGTCTACCTGACCGAATTTCTCTAAAATCAGACGACTGATCTCTATCTTTACAAAGTTTCTTAAAGAGGGGTATGAAAGAGTTTTTCGATTATCGCAGTAGAAAGGCGATTTCCATCCCGAAGCCCATGTAAACGGATTAGCAGGTTGAAGCTTGATAGCCTTAATCTTTAATAATTTCTCAGCGAATAATCTCTCTAAAGTTTTCATAACGTTTATGTATGTGATAAATAATTCGCAAATTTAAATAAATGGATTGAATCAATGAAATCCATATACGAATTTTTTGGTAAATAAAATTAATTATTAGATTCTAAGCTATTGATAAAGTGATAATTGATATTCTGAGGTTTGGCATTCTTTGTAATATGGTTGCGCAAGAGGTAATAGTTGCACCGGTTGTGAGAACATCATCAACCAGTAAAATGTGTTTGTTCTCAATTGCTAACGGAAAATTCAAAGTAAATACTCCTTCTACATTTTCCCATCTCTCCATTATATTTTTATTTGTTTGGGTGGGGTTAGCTATATTACGTAAAATGATATCCGTTCTTATTGGTATCCCTGTTATTTCGGATATTCCTTTAGCAATCCATTCACTTTGATTATATCCTCTTTTCTTATATCTTTTCTTATGTAAAGGTATGGGAATTATCATATCAATATCAGAGAAAAAGCCGGAACTAATAATGTCATTGCTCATATATCTTCCCATTATCAATCCGATTTCCTTATTACCCTTATATTTGAGCTCGTATAATATGCTTGAGAAATCGCTTTCTTTTGTATAGTAGAAATACGAAAAGGCTTTTTCGAATATAAATTTACCCCAAAACCTTTTTTCAGCATTATTATCTTTTATAAGGTGGAAATTTGTTTTCGGCAAATGGCTTAAACATTCAACACAGATGTATTTTTCTTGATGGGAAAGAACCTGGTCACATACAATACAGCAATGAGGAAATATGAGGTTAATAAAACTCTTAAACCAATTACTCATCCTTTATTATCTTATCTACAACGGATATTACTTTTTCCATTTCGAATCCTCTGCTAATTCCGAATCTTATTAGTTTGTTTTTAAGTTGATAATTATCAGTGGCTTTTATTGTTTTTTTTCTTGTATTAATGATGTCGACTAATATATGATCGTATTCTTCTGTTTCTTCCGTACTAATTTTGTTTAGCGAAGATTTTATTATATCTGAAGAAATCCTTTTTTGCCACAATGCCTGCTCTATTTTTAATCTTCCCCATTTATTATATCTTATTTTATCATGGATAAAGCTCTCACAATATCTGGTTTCATCAATAAATTTCTCTTTTATTAAGTATTCAATTATTTTTTGACTACTATCATCTGATATTCCCCAGCTTTTCAACTTATCTGATACTTCTGAAATACAATGTTCTGCTGTAGAACAGTATCTGGCTGCTTTCTGTAATGCCTCTTTATCTGTTAATTCTTTCATCTTTTTGCTTTAATTATTCTGTCTTTACCAGCCATATCTTTTAATATTGAGACATCTCTATAACCTAACATTCTCATTTTATTAGCCATTTCTTTACCAAAAAGCTGATTTATTTCAAAGTATATTCTGCCATTTTTGAATAATGTTTTCAGAGCGAATCTTGCAATAGCGTCATAATAAAGAAGAGGATCATTATCAGGTACAAACAAAGCGTTTCCAGGCTCCCAATCTAAAACGTTATGCTCGATATAGGCTTTTTCTTGTTCGGTTACATATGGCGGATTACTAACAATAATATCATATTGCTGATTGGTTGAGTCGATATTAAGAATATCTTTTTTCTCAAAGATAATATTTAGATTTAATTTATGAGCATTTGATTTTGCTGTTTCCAATGCCTTTTCAGAAATATCCCATCCTGTAACTTTAGGCGTTTTTAGGTTATTTGATATAGCTAATGCTATACACCCGCTTCCTGTTCCTATATCTAATACATTTAAATTCTCATTATCTTTATTATCTTTCAAAATTAGCTCAACCATTTCTTCTGTTTCCGGACGAGGAATCAGAACATTTGAGTTTACTTGTAACTGCATACCATAAAACTCGGTATATCCTATAATGTACTGAATAGGCTCGTATTTTTTTAATCTCCCAAGGATGTCTTCCAGTTCTTTCAACTGGTTATCAGATAAATTAATATCTTTGCCGGTATAAATATCCAATATATTTATGTTAAATATATCTTTAAAGATTATTTTTATGAATACGTTAATCTCTGTAATAGGATAATATTCCTTTAGAGACTGTCTGATATAATAAACTGTTTTTTGCATTTTACTGTTTAGTTGATGCAAAGTTAAGAAAAAACATAAAGTGATATGATTGCAGAAGACGAAATGTATATGTCCCGGTGTATTCAGTTAGCCAAAAACGGGGTCGCTCATACTTCTCCTAATCCAATGGTTGGTGCTGTAATTGTGAATAAGGGAAATATAATTGGAGAAGGATATCATGTCTGCTATGGGAAATGCCATGCGGAAGTAAATGCTATAAACTCCGTAAAAGATGAGAGACTTTTAAAAAACTCAACTATATATGTGAGTCTTGAACCTTGTTCACACTACGGAAAAACACCACCTTGTGCAGATTTAATTATTAGTAAACAAATACCTCGGGTTGTAGTAGGGTGTTTAGACCCATTTCCTGAGGTTTCCGGAAGAGGAATAAAGAAACTGCAAGCTGCAGGAGTAGATGTGAAACTAGGAGTTTTAGAGAATGAATGTAAAGAACTAATAAAGAAATTCATTACTTATCAAATCTTAAAACGCCCCTATATTATTTTGAAATGGGCAGAGTCTGCTGATGGTTATATAGATATTAATCGTGAAGAAGGAGGGCCAATAACTTTATCAACTTCACTTACTTCAATGATCGTTCATAAAAGGAGGACGGAAATTGATGGGATAATGGTTGGTACGCGCACTGCTTTACTTGATAACCCGCATTTGAATATACGTAATTGGAGTGGAGAAAATCCTATTCGCATAATAATTGATCGTGAGCTTACACTTCCCGCCACACTTAATTTGTTTGACAATACTATTAAAACATTAGTTTTTACCTCTGTCTATAGGAAAAATACTGAATCAACAGAATATATAAGAATAGACTATGATTCCGATATCATACTCCAAGTATTAGATGTTTTATATCAAAAGAAAGTGCAATCAGTGATGATAGAAGGAGGAAGCATTCTTCTGGAAAGTTTTATAAAATCTTCTTTATGGAATGAAACATATATAGAAAAATCTCCACTCCTATTGCATGGAGGAATAAAGTCTCCTGTAATAGAAAAGTCATCTTTTTATGAAGAAGAAATATTTTTTGGAAGAAGAATAATGCACTATAAAAAGTAAGTAACTCTATTTCTTAAAAAGCCAATATGGGGGGAAGCGAAGAGAACCTTAATTATTGTATAAAACCAACGGGATAATGTGTTAAAGTTCTTGTAAGCTACAGACAAAATAACATGATTTATTTATAATTTAATATAAAACTTACTATTCATGTTCTATTTAGACAAAATTGTTCCTATTTTTGCAGCTTGTAAACAAATAAAGTATTCAATGAGAATAAAGTTATTAGCGATAGCCGCATGTTGTTTAAGTATACCTTTAACCTTCACTTCCTGTCTGAACAATGATGATGAAGTAAATTACAGTAATAGTGCGGCGATTACGTCATTTACTCTTAAAGATATAAAAACGGTAATTATTGCCAATGAAGATACTACAAGTTTTACAGTTAAGGGAAGTGACTATCCATTTTCTATTGATCAGCTTTCTCCGGTAGGACGTATCTTTAACCGTGACTCATTGCCGGTTAATACGGATATTACTAAAGTTGCTTTTTCTCTAGGATACAATGCTGCCGGGATATCTTATACTCTTAAAGATGTAAGTGGAAATGACTCTACTGCATGGGTGGGGGAAAGCGACTCTTTAGATTTTACACGCCCTGTCATTTTCCGGGTACATGCAGCAGACGGAATAAATAAAAAAGAATACGAAGTTAAAATAAATGTTCACCAGGTAGTTCCGGATTCAATGGTTTGGAATCAATATAGTGAAAGTAATTTCCCTGGTTTATTTATCAATGCAGGTCAGAAAGCAGTAAGGTTTGCAGATAAAGTATTTGTGTTTTCGGATGGTAATCCTCAAATAGGGGTGATTTCTACAGATGTGAATGATGGAATTAACTGGACTGGTTTGACAGAGATAGAAGGGGTTGATACAAAAGCTGAATATTCTTCTGTAATAGAGTTTCAAGGAAAATTGTATTTAGTAGCTGGCGGAGAATTATATTCTTCAGGTAACGGTCTGAACTGGACAAAAGAAAATGTTCAAGCTACCACTCTCTTAGCTGCTTTCACTAATAGACTTCTTGGAATCGGAATCAACGGAGAAGATTTTATTCAAATAACATTAAGTGGTAACACTCTTATCTCAGAAAATACCGGATATAGTAAACCTGATAATTTTCCGGTTGGGAACTATTCCTACGTAAGGAGTAATCTGAAAACTAATCCGAATATAGAAAGATTAGTGCTTATGGGAGAGATGCCAAGCGCGAGTGACACTTCTGCAGTTGCATGGTCTATTCTATCTACTGAAAAAACATGGGCAGATTTCCAGCCTTCAAATCAGTATGATTGTCCTAATCTGAATAATATTTCAATGATTTCTTATGATAATCAATTATATGCATTTGGTGGTGCAAATAGAGATAGTAACCAGGATATAAAAGCTTTTCAGTCATTCTATATATCTAAAGACGATGGAAGAACATGGGTTCCTACAGAAAGATATATATTGTTCCCGGAAGAGTTTTTAGAGGTTGATAAACCATTCTCTTATATAGTCGATGATGAGAATTTCCTTTGGATAATGCGGAGCGGAGAAGCAGGTATATGGAAAGGTAGAATTAACCGTTTAGGATTTTAAAATAGACAAAAACAAATAACAAAAGATAATTTAAAAGTTAAAATAGCGTTTCGTTAATAGTATATACTAACTCATAAAAAATGTAGGTATGACATTTATTAATAAAACGCTTATTATATTTGTGGGGTTGATCTGTTCTGTGTTCTCACTTTTTGGTCAACAAGATGTAGAATATCAGATGGAATTAGGGGGAATGGTCGGAGGAAGTTTTTATATGGGAGATGCAAATTATACCACTCCCTTTAAGAACATCGGATTTGCCGGAGGAGCTGTTGCCAGATATATTTTTAATCCCCGAATGGTAATTAAAGGGAATCTGGCTATAGGAAGAATATCGGGGAATACCGAGAATTTTAAAAATACGTATCCGGAGCATCAGAATATAAGTTTTAAAAGAAATATATATGATTTAGGTGCCCAGTTTGAATATAATTTCTGGGGCTATGGAAATGGAAAAGGCTATAGAGGAAATAAAAGATTTACTCCTTATATTGCAGGAGGGCTTGGTTTCACTCTTGCGCCAACGCCGGCCGAGACGGTTTTTACTCTTAATTTCCCATTGGGGGCAGGTGTAAAATACAAATTGGCAGATCGGATCAATATAGGATGTGAGTTTACCATGCGTTTTACTTTATCCGATAAATTAGATGTAACAAACAAGGAAGGATTGCAGTTGAATGATCCTTACGGGATAAAAGGAAGTGGGTTTAAGAATAAAGATAGTTATTCATTTACAACAATATTCGTTACTTATGACCTTTTTCCCAAATACAGGAAATGTAATAACTAATAATACGACATGCTTTATAAAGAGCAATTAGATTCAGAGAGAGTACCTCAACATATTGCCATCATAATGGACGGCAATGGCAGATGGGCAAGACAACGTGGAAAAGACAGAAGTTTTGGGCATCAGGCAGGCGTAGAAACTGTTCGCTTGATAGCAGAAGAATCCGCCCGGCTAGGAGTGAAATTTCTTACTCTTTATACTTTTTCTACAGAAAACTGGAACAGGCCTGAAGAAGAGATTACGGCTTTAATGGCGTTGCTCTTAGACTCTATAGAAGAAGAGATATTTATGAAAAATAATATTAGCTTTCGTGTTATTGGAGATATAAAACATTTGCCGAGAGAAGTTCAGGAACGCTTGGATCAGTGTATACAACGTACTTCTTCGAACACAGGAATGTGTTTGGTGTTGGCACTGAGCTATTCTTCAAAATGGGAAATAACGGAAGCTGTTAAGATAATAGCCAATGAGGTGTCTAAGAAACGGTTGGCAGTTAATAGTATAAATGAAGGAATGATATCTTCTTATTTGAATACTAATTTTATGCCCGACCCGGATTTATTAATACGTACTGGGGGAGAAATCCGGCTTAGTAACTACTTGTTATGGCAATGTGCTTATGCAGAGCTCTATTTTTGTGAAACCTTCTGGCCGGATTTTAATGCTGAAGAACTTTATAAAGCTATTTATGATTATCAACAGAGAGAACGCCGCTTCGGCAAAACAAGTGAACAAATATAAACTATATAAAATGTACTATCGTTTATCTGCTAGGTTTTTAATATTTACTTTTCTGTCTTGTCTTGTATATCCTGTTTTTGCACAAGAACCATCGGCAACCAATGAGGAAAATTCTCCTGTTATACTATATTCCGGTACACCCAAAAAGTATGAAGTAGGCGGTATAGAAGTGACGGGTATAAGTAATTATGAAGACTATGTGTTGATTGGTTTATCCGGTTTATCTGTAGGACAAACAATAACTGTACCTGGTGATGAAATAACTCAGGCGATTAAACGGTATTGGCGGCATGGGCTTTTCTCCAATGTAAGCATAACGGCTTCCAGGATTGAAGGAAATAAAATCTATTTAAACATATCCCTGACTCAACGTCCTCGTATCTCTGAAATTAATTATACAGGAATTAAAAAATCAGAACGTGAAGATCTTGAAGCAAGGCTAGGTTTGGTAAAAGGAAATCAGGTTACTCCTAACTTGCTTGACCGTGCAAAATTGTTGATTAAAAGATATTTTGACGATAAAGGTTTTAAAAACGCAGAAGTTGCTATTGTACAAAGAGATGACGTTGTTAATGAAAATCAGGTAATTATTGATATTCATATTGATAAGAAGGAGAAAGTAAAAGTTAATGAGATTATCATTACAGGAAACGAAGCCCTTACGGATAAAAAGATAAAAAGGGTAATGAAGAAAACGAATGAGAAAGGAAAACTCATTAATTTATTCAGAACAAAGAAATTTATTCAGGAAAAATACGAAGAAGACAAACAGCTTGTTATTGATAAATATAACGAATTAGGTTATCGTGATGCACGTATTGCTACAGACAGCGTAGTTCCTTTTTCTGAAAATACGGTAAATGTATATATGGATATAGAAGAAGGTGATAAGTATTATCTTCGTGATGTAACATGGGTTGGTAATACTTTGTATCCATCAGAACAATTAGATTATCTTCTTCAGATGAATAAAGGAGATGTTTACAATCAAAAAAAGCTTAATGAACGTCTGATGAGTGATCCGGATGCAATAGGTAATCTCTATTATAACGAAGGATATGTATTCTTTAATCTCGATCCGGTAGAAGTTAACATTGATAACGACTCTATTGATTTAGAAATGAGGATAGTAGAAGGACCTCAGGCAACTATCAACCGGGTAAGGATTTCTGGTAATGATCGCTTATATGAAGACGTGGTTCGTCGTGAGCTACGTACGCGTCCAGGGGATTTATTTAGTAAAGAAGCTTTAGAACGTTCTTATCGTGAAATTGCTCAGATGGGACATTTCAATCCGGAAACAATCCGGCCTGATGTAGTACCTGATGGTGTAAACGGTACTGTTGATATCAATTATATCTTAGAGTCTAAGGCGAACGACCAAATTGAGTTTTCTGCAGGTTGGGGACAAACCGGCATTATTGGAAAGCTGAGTTTGAAGTTTACCAATTTCTCTTTAAAGAATCTATTTAGTAAGAGTGATAATTATAGGGGAATATTGCCACAGGGTGATGGACAGACATTAACGTTGAGTGCTCAAACAAATGCACAATATTACCAACAATACAGTATATCATTCTTTGATCCCTGGTTTGGTGGTAAACGTCCGAATTCACTTTCTGTAACAGCTTATTATTCCAAGCAAACAGATATAAGCAGCCGTTATTATAGTGATTCTTACTGGAATATGATGAATAGTATGTACGGTGGCTACGGGTCTGGTTACAATGACGTTAGTTCTTATTATGATCCTGATAAATCCGTGCAAATGTTTGGATTATCGATTGGATGGGGTAAACGTCTAAGGTGGCCGGATGACTACTTTACTTTATCTGCTGATTTATCTTACCAGAGATATATCTTAAAAGAATGGAGATATTTCCCTGTAACTAATGGAAAAAGTAACAACCTGAGTTTGAATTTGACATTAGCACGTAGCTCTGTTAATCATCCTATTTATCCGAGTGGTGGTTCCGAATTTGCATTATCTGCTCAGATTACTCCTCCCTATTCCTTGTTGGATGGAAAGGATTATTCTAAATATGATCAGACTAACCAGGATGATCTGAATCAAATGCACAAATGGGTTGAGTATCATAAATGGAAATTTAAATCTAAAACCTATACTCCTCTGTCAAGTAGCAGAAAACCTTTTGTGCTTATGACCCGTGCAGATTTCGGTTTATTGGGACATTACAATAAATACAAACGTTCTCCATTTGAAACTTTTGATGTTGGTGGAGATGGTATGACAGGATATTCTTATGGATACGCAACAGAGACTGTAGCACTTCGTGGATATGATAACGGTTCTCTTACTCCATACGGACGTGAAGGGTATGCATACACACGTTTAGGTTTGGAGTTAAGGTATCCATTAATGCTTGAAGGCTCAACTAATATTTATGCCTTAGGTTTTGTTGAAGCAGGTAATGCATGGAATGATGTGAAAAACTTCAACCCGTTCAATCTGAAACGTTCTGCCGGTATCGGTGTGCGTATATTCTTACCTATGGTGGGTTTGATGGGAATTGACTGGGCATATGGATTTGATAAAGTATTTGGTAGTTCACAATATGGTGGCAGCCATTTCCACTTTATACTTGGACAAGAATTCTAAATAATATATGGATGATAGTGTGAAGTTGAGAGAGAAAATTAAATTAATAATTAATTAAATGACTGACATTATGAAAAAGTTAATTTTATTATCTGTGCTGTTTTTGTCAGTAGCATTTACAGCAAACGCGCAAAAGTTTGCCTTGATTGATATGGAGTATATCCTGAAGAATATCCCTGCATACGAAAGAGCAAACGAACAATTGAATCAGATATCCAAAAGATGGCAGAGTGAGGTAGAGACTGTTGCTAAAGAAGCGGAAAATCTTTATAAGAACTATCAGTCTGAAGCAGTATTTCTTTCAGAAGAACAAAAAACAAAGAAAGAAGAAGAAATAGTTGCGAAAGAAAAAGAGGCTGGGGAATTGAAACGTAAATATTTCGGTCCTGAGGGAGAACTTTTCAAGAAACGGGAAAGTTTAATAAGACCCATCCAGGATGAAATATACAATACGGTAAAGGAAATTGCAGAGACAAAAGGATATTCGGTTATCCTCGACCGGGCTTCGGCTACAAGTATTATCTTCGCTTCTCCACGTATTGATGTAAGCGATGAAGTGCTTACAAAACTAGGATATTCAAATTAATTTTATACATTTGCAACAATGTAGTTTAAAAATAATCATTAAACAAATATAGAACTATGCTAAAAAAAATTGCCTTATTGTTATTGATCGTTATTCCGGTTGGTGTGTTTGCACAAACTCCTAAATTCGGGCATGTGAAATTCTTCGACATTGTGCAGTCTATGCCTGAATATGAAAAAGCAATGTCTGATTTACAAGATCTTCAAAAGAAATATAGCGAAGAGATTAAGAACATAAGTGAGGAGTTCAACAAGAAGTATCAAAGACTTTTGCAAGAGCAGGATTCTTTGCCAAGGAACATTCTTGAAAGGAGACAGAAAGAACTGCAGGAATTAAATGAAAAAGGAGTACAGTATGAACAGGAAGTTCAACAAAATCTTCAGAAAGCTCAGGAAGAGCTAACACTTCCTATTTTCAAGAAAGCAGAAGATGCTATTGTCGCTGTAGGTCAGGAAGGTGGATATGTTTACGTTTTCGATCTTAGCAGAACAGCTATCCCCTTTGTAGATGAAAGACAAAGCACAGATGTTACAGCGGCTGTAAAAACTAAATTAGGAATTAAATAAGATCCTATATAACATTTTTGAATGAAAGGATGGCTGGAACCATCCTTTTATATTTTATAGTGATAAATGGTGAATACTTTAAAGAAACTCTCTTCGTTGCCGGGGCCTATAGGCGTTTTTGACTCAGGATATGGTGGTTTAACAATTCTGGATAAGATAATTCAATATCTTCCGGAATATGATTATATATACATGGGCGATAACGCACGTACACCTTATGGCACCCGTTCGTTTGAAGTGGTGTATGAGTTTACACTTCAAGCAGTCAATAAACTATTTGAAATGGGTTGTCATCTTGTTATACTGGCTTGTAATACAGCGTCGGCTAAAGCTTTGCGCAGTATTCAGGTAAATGATTTACCTTTACTTGACCCTGAGCGCAGGGTATTAGGAGTTATTCGCCCTACCGTAGAATGTCTAAGCGAGTTAACTGTCAGCAAACACGTTGGAGTTTTAGGTACTCAGGGTACTATCAGGTCTGAGTCTTATCCGCTGGAGGTTAATAAACTTTTTCCTGAGATACATATTAGTGCTCATTCCTGCCCTATGTGGGTTCCTCTGGTAGAAAATAGAGAATATAATAATGAAGGTGCAGATTATTTTATTGAAAAGGATATCAAGTTATTATTGAAGAAAGATAATCAAATAGATACAATCATTTTGGGATGTACCCATTATCCTCTTTTGCTTCCCAAAATAAGACGATTTACTCCTTCACATATAAATATAGTGGCTCAGGGAGAATATGTCGCAAAAAGTCTGTATGACTATTTAAAACGGCATCCTGAAATGGAACAGAAGTGTACCACGAATTCGACTTGTGAATTTTTGACTACTGAGCAGGGGGATAAATTTTCAGAATCTGCCTCTATCTTCTTGAACCGGATAATAGAGAGTAGAAGAATCATATTGGATTAAAAATCAGAGTATTCTTTTAATAGCTCTATTACGCTTATAATTACTATTACACTTTCCTACTATAATTTATTGTTGTATTGGATCAAATGTTATACATTTGTCGTTATGTTTTCATCGTCCAACATTGGTTCGATGAACGAATAACTTAGGTTCAATGTCCATCTAACGGATGTTATACGAATGAATAACTTATATTGGATGATAAATTCTAGCTGGACATAACATCATATACTCTGTAAATAAAAGAATCATCTACTATGATTTGTTTGAAACTAACCTAATAAAATAAATAAGTATGGCTATAAAATATGATATATATGAGACTCCACTACCTGATAAAGATAGTGAAAATACTTATCACATACGCCTTATAAGCACAGGTACCATAGATACGGAAAGGTTGGCTGAAGAAATCGAATTCAGCACTTCCCTCACAGCAGGCGATGTGAAAAATGTGTTCACATCACTAAATCATCTTTTTGTTGAATACCTTTCAAGAGGTTATCGTGTGCACATTGAAGGACTGGGGTATTTTCAGTTATCTTTAAAAGCCCCTGCCATAAACGATCCGAAGAAAATGCGTGCAGATCATATTCATGTAAAAACAATAAAGTTTTTGCCTGAGAAGAAAATGAAAGCCCAGCTAAGTAAACTTAAGTTTGAACGGATTAAAAGAAAGAATCATTCCCAAAAACACGAATCGGGAGATATAATAGAATTACTTAAAGAATATTTCCGTGAGAATGTTTTTATTACGCGCTCCGAGTTTGAAAAGCTTTGTGGATTTACAAGAGGTACGGCCATAAATCGTATTAATGATTTGATTAAGAGAGGTATATTGATTAGGAAAGGGGTAGCCAATTCATCTATATACGTATTAGCTGTTTGATCATCTATCAGGATTGTCAGCGGATAGTAACCTGAATCGTATTTAAATTGTACAGGGAAGGTATCAGTACTATTTAGCCAATAACCTTTTACTTAAATATCTTACAGGGTACCATACGGATAGAAAGCCAACAATTAGTACTGTAATAAAGATTAGCATAATATCAATAGCGTGAACACTAACAGGGTATGCATCAATAACAAAGCTCCCGGCAGTGCTTCCAAGCTTTATTATTCCAAATTTAATTTGGATAAAGCAAATGATAAGCCCTAATATAATACCAAACACTGCCCCAATAAAAGAAATCATACATCCTTCAAAAAGGAAAATTCTTGATATCAAACGGTTATCTGCTCCCAGATTTCGTAAGGTTACTACGTCTGCCTTTTTATCCAATATCAGCATTGATAAAGAGCCTATTACATTAAAACAGGCAATCATGAGTATGAATGTAAGGAAAATGTAGGAGATAAGCTTTTCTATTTCCATGATGCGGAATACATCCTCCTGTTGTTCATATCTGTTCTGTACGATGTAATCTTCCCCGAGAATATCTTTTATCTTTCTCTGAGATGAATGGGTGTTTGCATTAGCCTTCAACTTCAATTCGATAGAAGAGACCTCGGTATCATAATCAAAAATCCTTCTTGCGAACTTCAGTGAAGTTAATATATAGGAAGCATCATACTTTTGTTGGCTCACTGCAAAAACAACTCCCGGAGAAAACAGATATGATTTGTTGAAAGAAGAGGCAGGGTTGGCCATATTAACCCTTTCATTTCTTTTGGGGGCATATACTTCCAGCGGGTCTACAAATTTAATCCCGGTACCGAGAATGGAAACGAGTTCAATACCCATTACTCCATAATCTACTACTTCATCATGAAGAATAAAATCTCCCCGGCCATATAGTATGCTGTCAATATTTGTGAGTTGTTCAAAGTTGCCCTGTACCCCTTTGATGGTTGCCATTGCCTGTCGGTCTTTGTACTGAACCATAGCATTATCTTCCAGTGTTTCTGTAACAACATCTACCTCAGGTAAATCTCTGATTTGCTGGAATTGCAAAGTGTTGGGATCAAAGGTTTTTCCTTGTGCCGCAGTGATCTTTATCTCAGGATCAAAAGCAGTGAAGAAAGAGGCTACCATATCCTGGAATCCGTTGAACACGGATAATGTACACACTAATGCTAGTGTGGCGAGTGCAACTCCACAAACTGATATTCCCGAGATAATATTAATTGCGTTGTGCGATTTCTTCGAGAAAATATACCTCTTTGCTATATAAAAAGGAAAATTCACTATTTCAATAATTGATCTATCTTATCAATGTAGTCTAGTGAGTCATCTAAAAAGAATTTCAGCTCCGGAATGATTCTTAATTGGTGACGAACTCTCACGCCCAATTCATAACGGATTGATTTAGCTGATTTATTGATATTATCAATGATTTCTTCGCTTTTTTCAGAAGGAAATATGCTGAGGTATACACGGGCAATCCCCATATCAGGACTTATTCTTACTACGCTTACAGAAACCAATACTCCATTCATTGCTTTAGTTTGCAGCAAGAATATTTCGCTTAATTCTTTTTGAATTAACCGTGCAATTTTATTTTGTCTGGTAGTTTCCATTCTTATGTAATTATAATTATTGTTTCTTTTTAATGATAGTCAATCCATCACGAAAAGGCAAGATCACTTTTTCAACCCGGGTATCTTTAGCTACGTAATCATTAAACTTTTTAATTCCCGTAGTTTGCTGATCATTATTATTGGTTTCTTTTATAACGTGTCCATCCCATAAAGTATTGTCTGCAATGATATATCCTCCGTCAGAAATTTTATTCAATGCCATATGGTAATAATCCGGATATCTCCTTTTATCTCCGTCAATAAAGACAAGATCAAACTTGATATCCATATCCGGAACTAATTTCAGAGCATCTCCGATATAAAGGTTGATCTTGTCAGCATAAGGAGAGTTTTCAAGCCATGGACGGGTGAAATCTTCTTGCTCATCATTTATTTCGAAGGTATATAGTTTCCCTCCTTCCGCTAACCCTTCGGCCATGCAAATTGCAGAATATCCGCTGTAGGTGCCTATCTCCAATATTGTTTTGGGTTGTATCATGTGAACAAGCATCTTGAGCATTCTTCCTTGTAAATGTCCGGAAGCCATTCGCGGACGGAGTAATTTTACATGCGTATCGCGATATAATGCACGTAAATATTCACCTTCGTCATCAATATGATTGCGAATATATTGCTCAAGCAGTTCGTCATTAGCATTCATCTTTCCAAAAAGCTGGGTAACAAGTATTTGTCAGCTTTAGCCACTATGGTACCTACTTTATTGATTTCAAGAAATGTGGTTCCACCTCCTTCTCCGAAACTTCCACTCAGATATGCTATCATATCTTCATTTGCAAGTCTTCCTTCTTTTTTCAATAAATCCAGAGCGGCAAAGAAATAAGCTTGCGCATTTGCTTTCTCTTCAAGAAATATAGGAGATACTCCGTAAGAAAGAGCTAACAAACGCATTGTTTTTTCTCTGTAACACATAGAAAGAACCGGGTATTTACCGCGGAAAGCAGCTACATAGCGTGCTGTTCTCCCTGTGTAGCTATCTGTTATAATTGCACGGATCTTTAACTTGGCAGTAGCCTTCACCGCTTGTTTTGCTAAAAATGCAGTTACATCATCTTCCGGAGAAAGCGGAATACGTATATCATTTTCTTCCAGTTTATCTTTTTCCGCCTGTTCAGCTATGGTAGACATTGTTTTCACTGCTTCTACAGGATATTTACCGTAGGCCGTTTCACCACTCAGCATCAAAGCATCTGTGCGATAATATATTGCATTTGCGATATCTGTAACCTCGGCACGCGTAGGGCGGGGATTATTGATCATTGTATGCAGCATTTGAGTGGCTACGATAACAGCCTTTTTGGCCAGGATACATTTCTTGATCAGTATCCGTTGAATACCGGGAATCTGTTCTTGCGGTATTTCAATCCCCAAATCTCCACGGGCCACCATAATACCGTAGGCAGCTTCAAGAATATCTTCAATATTATCAACTCCTTCCTGGTTTTCTATTTTGGCAATAAGTTTAATTTCGCTATTGTGCTCGTCTAATATTCGCTGTATATCCAATAAATCTTCTTTGCACCTTACAAATGAGTGAGCAATAAAATCGATATCTCTTTCTATAGCATATAAAATGTTATCTTTATCTCTTTCTGTTAAAGAAGGAAGATTAATCCGCATCCCGGGCACATTAACACTTTTGCGGCTGCCTAAGGCAGCTTCGTTTTGTACCTCGCAAACTATATAATCCTCAGCCTTTTCAATTACTTTAAGATCCAGGTCTCCATCATCTATCAAAACATGATTTCCTATTTGTACATCTTTAACAAAGTCATGGTAAGATACAGCAATAATATCTTTGGTCGTTTCCTTGGCAGGGTCACCAATGATTTTTACTTTATCACCGGCAGAGAAAGAAATCGAATCGGCAGTTATTGTTGTCCTTACTTCCGGTCCTTTTGTATCTACCAGTATGGCTATCTGATTAGATACGGTTCTCACATTATCTACAATTTTACCAAATCCTTCTCTACTAACGTGAGCTGTATTTATACGGACTACATTCATCCCGGCGTTATATAATTCGCGAACAAAATCAACATCACATCTCTTATCTGAGATAGTAGCCACAATCTTTGTATACTTCTTCATACTTATTTACCTAAAACTGAAATTATAACGTATATTTTTTAATAAATCGATCTATTGATAATCTATTTTTTAAAGAACAATCCTTTATGGAAGATTGATTTACTTATTTAAGGAAATTAATGCATTTACGGCAAGATTATAAGATTGGAGGCCGAATCCGCATATGACTCCTAAACAAGCACTCGCTATCATTGAAGTATGCCTGAATTCTTCACGGGCATGAACATTCGAAATGTGCACTTCTATAACCGGAGAAGTTATCGACCTTATAGCATCGTGGATTGCAATAGATGTATGCGTATATGCCCCTGCGTTCAAAACAATACCATTCACATCAAATCCCACTTTTTGTATCGTGTCGATGATTTCTCCTTCAGAATTAGATTGGAAATAATCAATCTGTATGTCCGGGAATTGATGCTGTAAAGTTTTAAGATGATTTTCGAATGTTACGCTTCCATAAATAGAGGGTTCACGTTTTCCCAGAAGATTTATGTTAGGGCCGTTGATAATTTGTATTCGCATAAATCAATAACTTCTGTTGTTTTTAATATCTTTGTAGGAACATATTTAGAGCACAAAGGTAACAAAAGAAATGGAATTAAAAGTAAAAACAAGCAATAAGGATGATAGCGAAAGGCTGGTTATTAAGTATAAACAGTACTTATTGTTGGAAAAATCCTTATCTTCTCATACTCTTGACGCTTATATGCATGATCTTCAAAAGCTTTTGAGCTACCTGTCTGCGGAGAATGTTAATATTGTAGATGTTACGCTGGATAATTTACATTCTTTTGTTGCCGGGCTGCATGATATAGGAATTCACCCGCGATCACAGGCAAGAATTATCTCTGGTATCAAATCTTTTTTCCATTTTTTAATAATAGATGATTACATTCAGGCTGATCCTACTGAATTACTTGAGTCTCCTAAAATTGGTTTTAAACTTCCTGAAGTTTTAACCGTAGAGGAGATTGATGCGATAATCTCTACAGTAGATTTAAGCAAGAAAGAAGGGCAAAGAAATAGAGCAATTCTTGAAACCCTATATAGTTGCGGGTTGCGTGTTTCCGAACTGGTTAATATGAAGCTGTCTGATCTATATATCGATGAAGGCTTTGTAAGAATAGAAGGAAAGGGAAGTAAACAGCGGCTTGTGCCTATTTCTCCGAAAGCAATTAAAGAAATAAAGCTTTATTTTATTGATAGAAACCAGGTGCAAATTAAAAAAACGCATGAAGATTTTGTGTTTCTAAGTAGGAGGGGAACAAAGTTATCTCGTATAATGGTTTTCCACATTGTAAAAGAGCAAACAGAGAAAGCCGGTATTGTTAAAACTGTGAGTCCTCATACATTCCGGCATTCATTTGCGACTCACCTTTTAGAGGGTGGCGCAAATCTTCGTGCTATTCAAAGTATGTTGGGGCATGAAAGTATTTCAACTACAGAAATCTATACACATATTGATCGGAATATGTTACGAAATGAGATAATAAAACACCATCCGCGTAACATGAATCATAAGAAAAAAGATAAAGATTATCACTAAAAGGAAAAGTCGAAAGGAAGATATTTTTAATGAGAAAAGCAAAAAAAGCAAAACTTTTTCATATAAATTATTATAATTTTAGCATAACATTTGTGGACATGTGAGACTTTTTAATATCTTTGCCAACTAGAATGTGTGGACTGTAAAAACTATTTTTAACAGAGAATTTCAATTACAAACTTAAATTTATAACAAACATGATGAAGAAACTGCATTTGCCATTGTTAATGGCGCTAGTTATTGTCCTTGCTTCTTGTAAAAAAATGGGGCCATTATCTCCCGAGTATTTTACTACAACTCCTCAAGTTTTGGAAGCCGTTGGTGGTAAAGTTCCTGTAACTATCAATGGTAAATTCCCGGAAAAATACTTGAAGAAAAATGCGGTAGTAGAAGTTACTCCAGTTTTGAAATGGAACGGAGGACAAGCTGTTGGTCAATCTGCAACTTTCCAAGGCGAAAAAGTACAAGGTAATGATCAGACTATTTCTTATAAAGCTGGTGGTAATTATACCATGAGAGCTTCTTTTGATTACGTTCCTGAAATGGCAAAATCTGAATTATATCTTCAATTTAAAGCCAGATTGGGAGATAAAGCAGTTGAAATTCCTCCTGTGAAAATCGCTGATGGTGTTATTTCTACTTCTGAATTGGTAAATCAAACAATTGGTAGTGCTAATCCTGCTCATTCAGACGATGCATTCCAACGGATCATTAAACAAGCTAATCAGGAAAATATAATGTTCCTTATCCAGCAAGCTAATATTCGTGCAAGCGAATTGAATAAGCTGAAAGGTTTCAACAAAACCGTAGCTGAAATTGATGCCAACAAAAAAGAAAGAAGAATTGAAAATATCGAAGTTTCGGCTTATGCTTCTCCTGATGGTGGTGTTAAATTAAATACCGGTTTGGCTTCAAATCGTGAAAGCAATACAGAAAGAGCATTAGCTTCAGAACTGAAAAGAGCAAAAATAGATGCTAACGTAGATACAAAATACACAGCTCAGGACTGGGAAGGCTTCCAGGAATTAGTGTCTAAATCAAACATCCAGGATAAAGATCTTATTCTTCGTGTTCTTTCAATGTATCAAGATCCTGAAAGAAGAGAAGCTGAAATCAAAAACATCTCTTCTGTTTATAAAACTTTAGCTGACGAAGTATTGCCACAATTAAGACGTTCTCGTTTGACTTTGAACTATGAAATCATAGGTAAGTCTGATGATGAAATCAGAAGTCTTGTAAACTCAGATCCAAGACAGTTGAATATTGAAGAAATTCTTTATGCAACAACTTTGACAACTGACATGAACCAACAAGAATCAATCTTCAAAAAAGCTACAGAGTTATTCCCTAACGATTATCGTGCATTCAATAACTTAGGTGAACTGGCTTATAGAAAAGGTGATTTAGCCGGTGCAGAAACATACTTTAACAGAGCTGCAAGATTAAGTTCTAATTCTCCTGAAGTTAACATGAACCTTGGTCTACTTGCATTAGCTAAAGGTGATAAGGCCGCTGCAGAAACTGCTTTAGGTAGAGCGTCAGGTGCAAAATCATTAAATGAAACACTTGGTAACTTATATATTGCTCAAGGTCAATATGAAAGAGCAGTAAATTCATTTGGCTCTGCAAAAACTAACAGTGCTGCTTTAGCTCAAATCCTTGCTAAGGATTATAATAAAGCTAAAAACACTCTTTCTGCAATTTCTAATCCTGATGCTTATACTGATTACCTAATGGCTATCGTAGGTGCAAGAACTAACAACAGTTCTATGGTAACAAGCAATCTTAGAAATGCTATCCAGAAAGATCCTTCTATAGCAAGAAGAGCTGTTACAGATTTGGAATTCTCTAAATTCGACATCAGCTCATTAGTTAGATAATAAGAAAAAGTTTATTATTATAACTTAATATAAGGCTGTTCCTATATAGGAACAGCCTATTTTTTTATTATAATCCAAAATAGTTATAAAACATTCTTTATGTAGGCATTATTTTAATTATTTTCGCAAGAAATATAGTTTTGAATGGGAAGATTAAGCTTAATCATATTATTCATATTTTTTTTGGTTGCATGCAAGAAACAAACAAATCAGTTTCAGGTAGAAGGAAATATTGACAACTGGAAAAATGATACAATCTTAATTTATGGATTGGAGAAGGACAGCATGAAAATTGATACCATTGCGGTAGTTAATGGTAAGTTTTCATTTTCATCAAATGTAGATACGCTTACTTCATTTATGATGTTATTTCCTGGTATAGAAGAATATATAATTTATGCAGACAAGGGTCTAAAAGTATCTATCGAAGGTGATTCAGCTTCATTAGATAAGTTGCAGATCAAGGGAGGAGATTTGAATGATAAGTTAAATGAATTCAGAAGTGCAATAAGCGATATACAAGACAAGAGCATAGTAATTTCTAAAGCTGATACTTTTATACGTAACAACCCTTATTCTCCGGTTAGCATCTATTTATTAGATAAATATTTTGTATCTCAGGAGAATCCTGATATTGATAAGATCCAATCTCTAATAAATTCTATGAGCGGAGAGTTGCAGGATAACTTATTTGTGAAATCTCTTGCCGATCCTTTAAAAAAGCAAACAGAGATGGCTATAGGTAAACGCATTTCCTCTCTTTCTTTTAAAAAACTGAATGAAGATGTTATATCTCTTAATAGTCCTGAATTAAGAGATAAATATATTTTTGTGAATTTCTGGGCTTCTTGGTCAGAACCTTCTATGGAAGAAAATGAAATGATAAAACGCATTAGGAAGAAGTTCAAGAAAAATAATAAGGAATTGAAGTTTATCGGTGTATCATTAGATACAGATAAGAAAGTTTGGGAAGAAATTATAAAAAAAGATACACTTAATTGGGAGCAGGTCACTGATCTCAATGGATGGGAAAATGCATCTGTAAAGCATTATGGAATAGAGAAAATTCCTTCCAATGTATTAATTGATAAAAGAAAAAATATTGTAGCAAAAGATTTAAAGGAAGAAGAACTAATTACTAAACTGGAAGAGTATCTAAGATTAGTCTCTCCTTAATTGTAAATGACATAATCAACTAGTATGCTTGTTAAAGTTTTTGGGACAGCAGTTCAGGGAATTGATGCTACTATTGTTACCATTGAAGTAAACAGCTCAAGAGGGTGTAAATTTTATCTTGTAGGTTTGCCGGATTCAGCAGTTAAAGAAAGTCACGAGAGAATTCTATCAGCATTACAGGTAAACGGATATAAGTTTCCTACCAGCCAGATTGTAATAAATATGGCACCGGCGGATATACGTAAAGAAGGCTCTTCGTATGATTTGCCATTAGCCATTGGTATTATGGCATCGGCTAAGGTAGTATTGGATGAAAAGCTGGACAAATATATTATTATAGGAGAACTAAGCCTCGACGGAAGCCTGCAAAGTATTAAAGGAGCTCTGCCAATTGCACTGAAAGCAAAAGAATCCGGATTTGAAGGAATTATATTGCCTGAGCAGAATGCGCGTGAGGCTGCAGTTGTAGAGGGTCTGAATGTTTACGGAGTAAACAACATTAAAGCTGTGATTGATTTCTTTAATGGAGTAAGAAACCTGGAACCCACAACTATAAATACGGAAGAAGAATTTTACGCTCAGCAATCTATATTCGAATTTGATTTTGACGAAGTAAAAGGACAAGAAAATGTGAAACGTGCACTGGAAGTTGCAGCTGCTGGTAGCCATAATCTGATAATGATTGGAGCTCCTGGTAGTGGTAAATCAATGATGGCAAAACGTCTGCCTTCTATTCTTCCTCCCCTTTCTTTAGGCGAGAGTCTCGAAACAACAAAAATACATTCTGTAGCCGGAAAGTTAGGCAAAGAGACATCTTTGATTGCCAGAAGACCTTTCAGGCATCCGCACCATACGATTTCTCAGGTAGCAATGGTAGGAGGCGGACTTTATCCTCAACCGGGTGAGATCAGTCTGGCACATAACGGGACTTTGTTTCTGGATGAATTGCCGGAATTTAACAGAACTGTATTAGAGGTCCTTAGGCAGCCTTTGGAAGATCGCACTATAACTGTCTCCCGTGCGAAATATAATGTAGATTATCCGGCGAGTTTTATGTTGATTGCGTCTATGAATCCTTGTCCATGCGGATATTATAATCATCCTACTAAACCTTGTGTATGTAATGCCGGGCAAGTGCAGAAATATCTTAATAAAGTTTCCGGCCCTCTTATGGATAGAATTGACATACAGATAGAAATAGTTCCGGTACCATTTGAAAAAATCTCCGATAAAAGAATTGGGGAATCAAGTGAGAGGATCAGGGAAAGAGTAATTAAAGCCCGCCGGATTCAAGAAAAGAGGTTTGCCGATTTTCCTGGTATATATTGTAATGCACAGATGACCCCAAAGCTTCTTTCATTATTTGCACAACCCGATGAAAGTGGATTACAGCTTTTAAAAAATGCAATGCAAAGGCTCAATCTTTCTGCTCGTGCTTATGATAGGATATTGAAAGTATCCAGAACTATTGCCGATTTGGATGATAGTGTAGATATAAAGCCATTTCATTTGGCGGAAGCAATAGGTTATCGTAATTTAGATAGAGAAGGGTGGGCAGGATAATCACCCTTTCTTTATTTTTTTATAATGGCATATTAATAACTCTCTGTTTTCATCTCTTAAATGCAAACCGTTGCCTTCACAATAACGGAAAAAAGAGCATTTAGCACATTCTCCTTTTTTCGCCCATTTTCTGTCTCTGAATTCCTGAAATCTATTTTCCCATACATCTATGAAATTATCTTTGTAGATGTTACCCTGGCTTAAATTGGAACGTATACTCGGACAAGCAGAGATAGAACCGTCAGCTAATATAGAGGCTACGCTAACCCCTGCATTGCATGAATAGAAATGATCACGTACTTCACCTTCATATTCACCAAGGAAACCTTCACATCCATAATTCATGTGGATCCCCGCTTTACGGTTGCGTTTAATGAAGTCCAATAAGCCTGTGAATTCTTCATTGGATAATTGCAGGTCTGGAGATTTAGCTGCACGCCCGACGGGGAATATAGTGAAGAGTCGCCAGTTTCTTACTCCAAGATTGATAAGGTAATTTCTGAAAATAGAAAGATAAGGGTAATTACGGCCATTTATACATGTTACTACATCCCATATTATTTCTTCTTCCTGAGCAAGCATTTCTATGGCATGTGTGGCTTTTGTGAAGCTTTCGCCGTGTCCGCGAAGCCAGTTATGCTCGTTGGCAAACCCATCAAGACTAATTGTAATAGAGTGTAGGCCGGCGGCAATCAAACCGTCAAGTTTTGCACGCGACAAATAGAGTCCATTGGTAACAAATCCCCATGGGTATCCACGTTTGTAGAGCTCATGTCCACATTCTTCAAGATCATCACGCATTAATGGTTCTCCACCAGAGATAATAATACTTACCTCATTCGGATTTACATGTGGAGTAATTGAATCAATGACTTTTAAAAAGTCTCTTAAAGGCAAGTCAGCTTGATTGGTAGCTTTTTTGCAATCGCTGCCACAATGCCGGCAGTTAAGATTACAGCGGAGTGTAGACTCCCAAAAAAGCTGCCTTAACTGATGTAATTCAATATTGTTTTTACGAATTTTTCGTGCGGCCTCGAGAGCCATAATCTTACGGAAAGACAATTCATTAAGCATGTTGTTTTCTCTTTAAGATAACATCATGAATAATTTCGTTCAGTTCAGGAGATTCTTCCTTGCAGTTCTTTTTGGCTTTCTCTTTATATATGGAAGCAGGCATACCATACATCGGTATAACTTCATCCATTTCATTTTCTTCCGAAGATGATCCGAATCCGAGCAGGAATAATACTCCTGACAAAGCTTTGTTACAAAAGTGCAACCACTTTGTTCTTTTCTTCTTAACGGTCATATATCTTGATTGTCGTCTTCTGATTCAATAATAAGATTATCTTTAAAGGCTTGTCCAGCATACCATTTTTTCCACCCTTTAAATCAGAGTTCGTTATTTTGGCTTCTACAAAGTCTGTTTTGTAATAGCTCGATTTATCCTCACTAACAATCCGATAATTTTCTATCGGCGATGTACTTTCATTGCAATAAATAAATTCTCCTTTATCATTGACTTTCAATATATCAGTAATCCGATGATTAGCCCTTGATAATTTAATTATAACATTTGCATTTATAATAGGAGAACCTGTGTCTTTATCAATCACTTTTCTTTTGATGGTATGTTTTGCATAAGGAGCACCATATTCGGTAGCTGTCTCTCCACATGCAGAAAGCTCTAATAGCAAAAGCCGATCAGGCAATATTTTACTACTAAAGATTTGCCATCGTTCGTTTATACATTTCATACTTATAAGAAAATCTCTTTTCTATATAAAATGCGTAAATGTAATAATATTGCATACAAAAATAAACTTTTTTCGAATAAATTATTTCTTTTCAATTCGAATTCTCGCATCAACGGCTATTATGTCGTCTTCTGTAGCAAGAAGAGGGTTGATGTCCATTTCTTTTATTTCTGTAGCAAAGCGTAGAAGCGTAGATAAACGCACAATAATTTCTGCAAACTTATCTTCGTTTATTCCTTTCTGTCCGCGTGTGCCTTTAATTATTTTATATGCCCGAAGCGAATGTATCATAGAATAAGCTTCGGAATATGATAAAGGTGCAAGTCCGGAAGAAACGTCTTGTAATACTTCTACAAAAATACCTCCTAAACCACAAAGGACTACATGACCGAATTTATTTTCATATTTTGCTCCGATAAATAACTCTGTACCTTTTAGCATAGGTTGAATCATAATTGAAGTAGCTTCCTGGATTTTCATCATTCTATCAAATTCCAGTGAGAGATGCTCTTTTGATTTAATGTTGAGTACCACTCCTCCTACATCAGATTTATGTACCGGCCCTACAACTTTCGCAACAACCGGAAAACCAACCTTTTGTGCAAATGATACTATTTCATCTTTTTCTGCTGATACAAATTCTTTCACCAATGGAATTCCTGCAGCACTTAATAATTCTTGGACACATTCCGGTGATATATATCCATCTTCCGGGACAGAATCAATAAGTCGCCTGATGCGTGGAACATCTACTCCAAATAATTCAATTTCCTTAACAGCAGGACTAGGAGCGTTTACTATGCGTGACAATGCTGTACCTAAGGTTACTTCATCTGCAAAGTTTACACGGCCTTTCTTTAAGAATACTTCTACCTCTTTTCCGGCAGTATGGACAGAAGGAAGTACAGGAAAAATGGGTTTCTTGCACGAAAGCATTTTTTGGTGTATTACTTCATAGGCATCATACATCTTCACTAAACCGGGTGTACCGAATATAGCCAGTATTGCATCGATATTATCAAATTTCTCTTCGCAGTAATCAATAGCAATACCTAATTGCTCAGGAGTACCTGTTGCGAGAATGTCTATTGGATTTCCTACAGCAGCTCCGGGGAAGAGTTTACTTTTTAATTCCTCAGCTATCGGACCTTCCAATTGAGGAACATTCAATCCTCCTTTGGATAGAGCGTCTGCGAGCATAACTCCCGGCCCTCCTGCATGGGTAACGATAGCAAAATTTTTACCTTTTAACGGTGGTAGTGTAAAAATACAACCTACAGTAGTTAGTTCCTCACGTGAGAAACAACGAATAATGCCTGCTTTACGGAAAAGAGCTTCCACGGCAGAGTCTGAACTGGCAATAGCACCGGTGTGTGAAGATGCAGCACGGCTTCCGCTTTCCGATGTTCCTGATTTTATAGCTGCAATCCGGCATCCTTTTCTTATTAATGAAGAAGCGTGAAATAATAGTCGGTCAGGATCTGATATACTTTCTATATACAAGAGTTTAATCTTAGAGTCTTTATTCTCGTCAAAGTTTTCATCCATGTACTGGATGATCTCTTCCACTCCTATTTGTTTTGCATTTCCTACAGACCATACTGAATTAAACCTTAATCCTTTTGTAACTGCACTTTCCAGAATATAAACAGCTGTAGCTCCCGAACTGGAAATTAAGTCAACGCCTTGGGGATGTAATGGAGGAATAGGCTGAGTGAAAACACTATGATGCCATGTGTTCATCAAGCCAATGCAATTAGGTCCGATCAGGGACGCTCCATATTTATTTACGGTGTCGAGGATTTTAGTTTCCAAAGCAGCTCCTTCGGTAGTTTCTTCCCCAAATCCTGCAGAAAGTATAATAAAAGCCTTTACCCCCTTCTCACTGGCAAGGATTTCTACTGCAGGTGGACATGCAATAGCAGGGATAGCTAAAACGGCAAGATCGGTTTCAGGTATAAGTGAAACATCAGAATATGAAGTAACTCCCTGCACTTCTGATTCCTTTGGGTTTACTGCGCGTAACTCTCCCTTATACTTACCATTTATAATATTTCTAAGTATAGCTCCACCTGGTTTATGTACATTGTTGGAGGCTCCTACTACTACAATACTTTCCGGATACAATAGCTGTTTAGTAATCATAATTGCATATTTTCTGTTTAAATATGAAAGACAAATATATTAAATAATTCTTATAGCTATTCTAACTTTACAATTTTATTTGATACATATACATTTATACTGAGCTTTTATGTTTAACAGATATATAATAAAAAGTATGCTGTGTGCATATTTTTGTGTTTAAAGTCATCAGTAAAAGTATATAAACATATATGTACTCATCTTGAAATATGCTTTAAAACATGCCCTTAAATAATCCGGTATATGAGAAAAATTACTTCCTTTGTGTCAGCACGGTTCAGCACAGTCTTTTTATCCTTTAACTATTCAAAATCAGATAAAATGGAATCAGTTTTCGGACAGCAAACAACAAAAGTTAAGCAATTGGCAGATAAGATTAATGAAGCCATTTCCCGTAACGAATATAAAACCGGAGATTCCTTGCCTTCGATTAATCAATTAAGTGCACAATACGCTGTATCCAGAGATACAGTTTTTAAAGCTTTTATTGATCTACGCGAACGTGGTATTATAGATTCTACTCCGGGAAAAGGCTATTACGTTACCAATAAACTTACAAATGTCCTGCTTTTGCTGGACGAATATTCTCCATTCAAAGATGTGCTTTACAATAGTTTTATCCGGCGGCTTTCTGTCAACTATAAAGTAGATTTGCTATTCCACCAATATAGTGAAAGGTTATTCAATACAATAATACGCGAATCCATTGGAAGGTATAGTAAGTACATCGTGATGAACTTTGATAATGAAATATTTAATAAGAATTTATCACGTATTGATACTTCCCGTCTTCTCCTACTGGACTTTGGAAAATTTGATAAGAACGGCTACTCTTACATTTGTCAAGACTTTGATCAGTCTTTCTACAATATATTGTCGCAGTTGGAAGAACGATTAAATAAGTATAAGAAATTAGTATTGATATTTCATAAGAATTCAAAGCATCCTCGTAGTAGCCAGGAATTTTTTAAATCATTTTGCAATGACAGGGGATTAGATTGGGAAATAAAAGAGAATACGGATAACATTCATATTGAGAAAGGATGTGTTTATATTGTGATAAAGCAACAGGATGTTGTAAATGTCATAAAACAAGGCCGTTCTTCAAATTTAAAATGTGGACGGGATTATGGTCTGTTTGCATATAATGATATCCCATCTTATGAAGTAATAGATGAAGGTATTACTTCTCTTACTATTAACTGGAGTCTAATGGGGGATAAGGCCGCACAATTTGTATTGACAGGAAAACCTGTACAGGAATATCTCCCCACGGAAATAAGATTAAGAAATTCACTTTAATTTTTTTTGCACTGACATCAGCACAGTTCAGCATGGATTTGACATAAAATATATATTTAACTTTAAAAGAGATGTAGTATGAAAAAGTATCCTAAAATTGGTATTCGCCCGACAATTGACGGTCGTCAGGGTGGCGTTCGTGAAGGCCTTGAAGAAAAGACAATGAATCTGGCCAAGTCTGTAGCAGAATTAATCACCAGTAACTTAAAAAATGGTGATGGGAGTCCTGTAGAATGTGTTATTGCAGATGGTACAATAGGGCGTGTAGCCGAAACCGCTGCATGTGCAGAAAAGTTTGAGCGTGAAGGTGTAGGGAGTACTATTACTGTAACTTCGTGCTGGTGTTACGGGGCAGAAACAATGGATATGAATCCACATTACCCAAAAGCTGTGTGGGGATTTAACGGAACAGAACGTCCAGGTGCTGTATACCTTGCAGCTGTATTAGCAGCTCACGCACAGAAAGGTTTGCCGGCTTTTGGTATTTACGGGCACGATGTACAGGATTTAAAAGATAATACAATACCTGCTGATGTTGCAGAAAAAATTCTTCGTTTTGCACGTGCAGCTCAGGCAGTTGCTACAATGAGAGGTAAATCTTATCTTTCTGTCGGTAGTGTATCAATGGGGATTGCCGGATCAATCGTAAATACTGATTTTTTCCAGGAATACCTGGGTATGCGTAATGAATCAGTAGATTCTATGGAAGTTCTTCGTCGCATAGAGCAGGGGATCTATGATAAAGAAGAGTTTAAGAAGGCAATGGCATGGACTGAAAAATACTGCAAACCAAATGAAGGTAACGACTACAACAGGGCAGAGAAACAGAAGAGCCGTGAACAAAAAGATAAAGATTGGGAATTTGTTGTAAAAATGACCCTCATTATCCGCGACCTGATGCAAGGAAATCCGAAACTCCTTGAAATGGGCTTTAAAGAAGAAGCTTTAGGCCACAACGCAATTGTATCCGGTTTCCAGGGACAAAGACAATGGACTGACTTCTTACCTAATGGAGATTTTAGCGAAGCGCTTTTAAATACTTCTTTTGACTGGAATGGCATTCGTGAAGCGTATGTAGTAGCAACGGAAAATGATGCTTGCAATGGTGTATCCATGTTATTCGGTCATTTACTGACCAATACTGCACAAATATTCTCAGACGTCCGTACATACTGGAGTCCTGAAGCGGTAGAACGCGTAACAGGAAAGAAACTAAGCGGCCTGGCGGCAAACGGAATTATCCACCTCATCAATTCCGGGGCAACTACTCTTGATGGTACCGGAAGACAAACTTCTAACGGTAAACCTGTAATGAAACCTCATTGGGAAATTGAAGAAAAAGAAGTGGAAGAGTGTTTAAAAGCAACTACCTGGTATCCTGCAGACCGTGATTATTTTCGTGGGGGAGGCTTCTCTTCTAATTTCTTATCCAGAGGGGGGATGCCTGTTACTATGTCTCGTTTGAACCTTGTAAAAGGTCTTGGACCCGTATTGCAAATTGCAGAAGGTTGGACAGTAGATATTGATCCTGAAATACATAAAATACTGAATGAACGTACAGATAAAACATGGCCTACTACATGGTTCACTCCTCGTTTAAGTGATAAGCCTGCATTTAAAGATGTATATTCAGTAATGAATAATTGGGGGGCTAATCATGGAGCTATCAGTTACGGGCATATTGGACAGGATCTGATTACGTTGGCATCTATCCTTCGTATTCCTGTTTGCATGCACAATGTAGAAGAAAATGAGATATTCCGTCCTGCCGCCTGGAATGCATTTGGTATGGATAAAGAAGGTGCTGATTATCGTGCATGCGAGAACTATGGCCCTTTATACAAATGATAAGATATTTAAGTTAGAATAACTTTGATCTATGATAAAGTAGTTAAGCAGGGAAAATTTATAAAATAATCTTCCGCTTAACTGCTTAATAATTAGTTAGATAAATATCAACCCTTCGAAAACCTTAGTACACAAACAATTATTAATTGTCAGTAATAATAATCAGTATTGTAATAAATAATTATATTTGCTTATCAAGCCGGTACTGAAAACACGTATCTTTAATATGATAACACAGGAACAAATTCAATTATTCATACATCAGGCACATCGTTATGGTAACGAGAAGTTAATGATAGGAAGCAGCGGAAATCTTTCTTGGCGTATTGGCAATCAGGCTCTTGTATCAGGTACGGGCTCATGGGTTCCCACTCTCAGACAAGAACAGGTTTCTATCTGTGATATTCAGTCGGGAATAAGTACCAATGGTGTAAAGCCATCAATGGAAAGCGGATTTCATTTAGGTATATTGCGTAAACGTGCCAACGTAAATGTAGTACTTCATTTTCAATCGGAATATGCTACTACGGTATCTTGTATGAAAGAGAAACCGGCTAACTTTAATGTGACGGCAGAAATACCTTGCCATGTAGGAAAAGAAATACCGGTTGTTCCTTATTATCGTCCGGGTTCTCCCGAACTGGCTGAATGTGTTGTAGAAGCAATGACGGAACATAATGCGATTTTGTTAACAAACCACGGGCAAGTGGTGTGTGGAACAGATTTCAATCAAGTATATGAGAGAGCCATGTTTTTCGAAATGGCTTGTAGAATTATCATACTTTCAGGAAATAAATACACTTATCTCACTCCGGCTGAAATTGAAGATCTGGAAGTGTATGTTCTTGGTAAGAAAACTAAATGTGATATATAACTCTAAAATATAAATTAATCAACCTTATAGAAAAATGAAAGATACCAAACAACCTCTTCTACAGAAAGATGGAGTTAATTATTTGATTCCGTTTATCCTTATTACCAGTTGTTTTGCTTTATGGGGATTCGCCAATGACATAACTAATCCAATGGTAAAAGCCTTTTCGAAAATATTCCGGATGAGTGTTACTGATGGTGCACTTGTGCAAGTAGCTTTCTATGGAGGATATTTTGCTATGGCCTTCCCTGCTGCTATGTTTATTAGAAAATACTCTTATAAAGCTGGTATTCTATTGGGATTGGGGTTGTATGCGCTTGGTGCGTTTCTGTTCTTACCTGCCAAAATGACGGGTGAATATTATCCTTTTCTATTGGCATATTTTATACTTACCTGTGGCTTATCATTTCTTGAAACAAGTGCCAATCCTTATATCCTTTCTATGGGAACAGAAGAAACCGCAACCCGCAGGCTTAATCTGGCACAATCTTTCAATCCGATGGGATCGCTCCTGGGAATGTATGTGGCAATGAATTTTATTCAGGCCAAACTCAGTCCGTTGGATACGGAACAGCGTGCTAATCTTCCGGATGCAGAGTTTACAGCTTTAAGAGATTCTGACCTGACCGTACTTATTACCCCTTATGTTATTATCGGACTTGTAATTTTGGCAATGTTTCTGGTCATCCGTTTTACCCGTATGCCTAAAAATGCCGATAAATCTCATGATATTAACTTCCTGCCTACACTGAAAAGAATATTTTCCATCCCTCACTATCGCGAAGGAGTGTTAGCGCAATTCTTTTATGTAGGTGTTCAGATCATGTGTTGGACATTTATTATCCAATATGGCACACGTGTTTTTATGGAGCAGGGGATGGATGAAAAATCAGCAGAAGTGCTTTCACAGCAATATAATATTGTGGCAATGATCATTTTTTGTATAAGCCGTTTCATTTGTACTTTCATCCTCAGATATTTAAATCCGGGTAAGCTATTGATGATATTGGCTGTTGCTGGCGGTATTTTTACGATTGGAGTAATCGGTTTCCAGGATGTAAAAGGAATGTATTGCCTGATAGGTATTTCGGCCTGTATGTCTTTGATGTTTCCTACGATCTATGGTATTGCACTGCAAGGTTTGGGAGAAGATGCAAAATTTGGGGCAGCCGGATTGATTATGGCGATTCTGGGAGGTTCTATAATGCCGCCGATCCAGGCAGCTATTATTGATAAAGGAGTTATAGCAGGAATGCCTGCTGTAAATGTATCTTTTATTTTGCCGTTTATCTGTTTTGTGGTAGTAGTGATATATGGATACAGGTCGTTTGTGAGGACAAAATCTGTATAAAGCTGTTTGTATACAGCTGTTTGTCATCCCGGACCTGATCCGGGACCTCCTCAAAAGTATTACTATCGGTAGCCTCAAGAGCATTTTTAAGTATTTCTATGGGGAGATCCCGGATCAAGTCCGGGATGACATTTATAACAGATAACATTTATAACGGATGACATTCATTACACTTTTTCTCTCAATGACCATTAAAGAAAATATACAGCCCTATCATAACTACAATCAAACTACCCCACAATACCACAACTCTTTTTGTCGGTTTCCGTATAATTCCATATTCAAGAATATTTTCATCCATAGCATTTCTGTCGAGATAACTCACCACTATCATAGCCAGAGAAATGATAACGAAAAGTAAAAAAGACAGCATCATAAAATGTGGCCAGAAATCATATTTATCAGCGGGTATCACCCATAGGTAAAGGATTCCTATCATCAAGCAAAATGCAGTACCAATAGTCAGAGCCATATTGGCTGCTTTCGCAGTTGTCTTTTTCCAAAAAATTCCGAATAAAAATACAGCTGCCATAGGAGGAGCGATAAAGCTAAGTACCGACTGGAATATATTGAAAAGATTAAGCCCCCTTATGCTGTCAATAGCAATCGTGATAAGTATAGACAGTATAGCGCCGCTTATAGTTACTATCCTCCCCATGCTGATAATCTTCTTCTGATTGGCTAAAGGATTTATCTTTTTTACATATATATCCATTGTAAATACAGTGCTAAGTGCATTCAATGCAGACCCAATAGTACTGACCAGCGCTGCTGTCAATACAGCAAGTACCAACCCTACCATACCTACAGGAAATAGGTTGGTGACCATTGTCATATACGCTTCGTCCGGATTTTGTAGTGTTGGGTAAAGTGCAAGGCAGATAATCCCGGGTAAAATATATAAAGGTACATCCAGTATTTTCAACCATCCCGTAAAGTTGGCTCCCAATTGTCCTTGCTCCAGATTTTTGGCAGCTAAAACCGGTTGCACCATTGATTGGTCTGTACACCAAAACCATACCCCCATCACCGGATATCCTAACAATATGGGTAACCAGGGAAAATCAGGATCATTGTTGGATAGAAATAAATTCCAGTAGGAATGGGGAACGGTATCATATAAAGCTGCTACTCCTCCCACTTTATTCAGACCGACAATGGTCAATGTCAACGATACAAATATCAATAATAACATTTGGAATACGTTAGTATAGGCCACAGCTTTAAGTCCACCCAGAACTGTAAAAAACGCTGAAATCAGCAACAACAATATAGCTGATTGCCACATTGGAATATCGAAAATCTGTTTGATCAATACTCCTCCGGCAAACAATGTAAGAGCCAACCACGAAATAAGAATAGTAACAATGGTATACCATGCCAGAATGTTACGGGTGGATTGTCCGAACCTGCGTCCCATAAATTCCGGCAATGTCATAACCTTTGCTCCCAGATATCTTGGTGCAAATACAAAAGCTAACAGGAAAATAAATACAAATGCATACCAGGCAAAATTACCGGATACAATACCTGTAGTAAATCCGGCACTGGCAGATGCAATCAGCATAGAGGGGCCAACGTTAGTACCCCACATTGAAAACCCGATAGTAGGCCACTTCAAGCTGTTTTCTGCAAGAAACAAACTACTTCCTTTCTTACGCCGGCTACTAGCCCAGATACCGATTCCAAACAGAATAATAAAGTAGGTGATCAGTATACCCCAGTCTAACGAATCCAGAAATTGTGCATTCATATTGTATTAGTGTTTAAGTGTTTCTATATACCCATTAATTCTTTTGCTTTCATTACGGCAGTGTTGGCATTGTCACTATATCCGTCTGCTCCTATTTCCAGGGCAAAGTTTTCATTTACCGGTGCTCCTCCTACCATAATTTTTACTTTATTGCGCATACCGGATTGCTCAAATGCTTCAATAACGGTTCTCATGTATGTCATGGTTGTAGTAAGAAGCGCACTCATGCATAATATGTCGGCATTATGTTCTTTCACTGCTTCAACAAATTTCTCTGATGGTATGTCTATGCCTATATTGATTACCTCAAATCCGCATCCTTCCAACATAGAAGCGACCAGATTTTTACCAATGTCATGAAGGTCGCCTTTTACAGTTCCTATTACTATTTTTCCTAACGTTGCTGATTTGCTTCCCTCTAATAAGGGCTTTAATAATTCAAGTGCCCCTTTCATAGCTCTTGCAGACATAAGCAATTGAGGAACAAAGGCTTTTCCATCCTGAAACCGTTGACCGACTTCTCCCATTGCCTTTATCATGTAATTATTGATAATTTCTTGCGGGGAGGCTCCCTGGTCAATTGCTTTTTGCGTTACTTCTACAGCCGGTTCAAGTTTACCGGCCAATATTGCTTCATATAGTTGTGTTAACTCTGCCATTTTATATTGTATTAATTATACTCTTCTACTATTTTTAATGCTGTATCTATTTCTTTCTCATTCTTAAAATCCATGAGGATATTTACTCCGTTTGTCCCGACATTGTCCAGAAGTGGTTTGAGTTCATTTAACGTTACCCAGCAAGGCATAATTGACTTACCTGCTGCCAGTATCTTCTTATAAAGATCATACCATTTCGGATCTCCTCCTTGCGGTTCGCCTACTCCCGGAGTCCATTGGATTGCGTTGAGTTCTTCCAATTCAAGAAGTGCATCCAAATGACGGATTGCGCCTACACCATCCAGATGATATAATGTATAATCGATCTTTTGACATTGTTCCCGTAAATATGGGATGGCAAATCGGTGGAAGTCTTCTTCACTGATCATAATAGATATATCGCTTTGCAGCTTACTGACCTTACCGGGGCCCCAGATGGAGAAATAACAGAAACCCATTTCATCTCCTTCACGGATGATCTCGTATAATTCATCAAATACTTTGAAGTAGATATCATTAACCTGGCGTAGTTGATGCTCCAAAAGATCAGGATTCATCACAGTATCCATTAATACGGTGTCTGTTCCCCGGATTGCTGCAAGAATATCCAATCCCTCCATCAGGTCAGGCATACCTACATAATAGTTTCCCAGTGATAACCTTTTACATGCTTTTAATAAATCTTTATGGAGTTTCCATGCTTCACTTTCCGGGTCAAACACGATGTCTTCTTTTGGGTTAGGGTTGGGATGTATCCAGATCGTATCTTCTCCACCTTCGAGAACACCTCCTAGTATTGCCGCCAATGACCCTGGCCCTAATTGTGTATTTGCTATTGCAGGGATATCTGCCAGAAAAGAACTACGAGCCATATAATAGTTTAACTCATTAGACCTCCATTCCGGATCAAACCAACGTTGGTTGAGGTCTTTCGGAGGCGGAGGCGCCGGAATATCGGCATGTGGAGTTACCCCATTTTGAAAGTGTTCCCACATATTGATCAATACTCCTTTTTGGTTCCACCAGTCAAGGTATCTTTTGCTGCTTTCCTCCCAATTTTCTTTCCAGGTTTTTATTACGGGTTTAGTGTACTCATCCATTCGTTTATTCCTTTAAAACTTTTATCTATGGTTATATTAATTGTTCGCTTCAAGTCCATACCATCCGTGCATTGCACTTTATCCGGATAGAAAGGTATTACAGATCCTTCTTTTACATATACTGGCATTTCCTCAATAGGTATTTGTAGATTCTTTAACCATTGCCCGCCCTCGTAACTTATTCCGGTGAAGAAATTTATCCATTTACCTTGGGGTAAATATACATTCCGGCAGTTTTGGCTGTTCATAACAGGAGCTACAAGAAAGTTTTCACCGAAATAATATTCGTCATCAATATGCCAGCAGAGCTTATCATCTGCATGATGGAATATAAGTGCCTGAAGTAAAGGATAACCTGTGTGTGTTGCCTTCTCACTTTGTTGTATTATGTAAGGGATTAAAGCATATCTTAGTTTCCACCACTTTTTAACGATAGGTGCTATTTGCGGATAAAACCAAGGTTCTCTTTTTGAAGTGCCATGATAACGTATGTGTGATGAAAATACCCCGAATTGTGTCCAACGTACATAAATGTCATCGGAAACAGGGGAGTTCATAAAGTTAGGTAAGCTGTGAAACCCGGGTACATCATGACTCCAGAATGCGAACCCGGATAGGCCAAAATGCAAGCCTCCTTTTAAAGAGCCGGCCATCCCGTCCCAGGTTGAGGCCGAATCTCCTCCCCAATGAAGTGGATAACGCTGGCAGCCAGACCAGGCTGCACGGGCCCAGATAATACCCTCTCCGGTTACATCCTTGGTTATTTCAAAAGCAGCTTTCTGATAAAGCAGGGCATACAGATTGTTAAGTAATTCAGGGCTCATGCCATGATATTTTGCATCCATATGTATATTTTCTCCAAAGTCGGCCTTTATACATACAATACCCATATCCAGTAAATTTTTTAATAGACCTTTATACCATTCTACAGCTTTAGGATAGGTAAAGTCGATAGTTCCGGCATAATCCAATGCAGAAAAGTTGGAACCTTCAGATTCCTGTTTTTTTGTAAGAGGCCCTATATAATTGTTTGCACGTGCTTCTTCAATCTGCTCAGCGTCTTCTGCAACATAAGGCAACTGCCAGAGAGATACTCTGAATCCGTCTTCTTTTAATTTATGGATGAAACCTGCCGGGTCAGGAAAACGTTTTTCATTGAACTTCCATTCACAAAGCCAGTCTGTTTTAAACCATCCCGTGTCCAGATGTATGACGTCACATGGATATTCTTCTTTTCTCAACCGGTCACATATTTCACTAACTTCCTCCGCACTGAAATAAGTCATCCGGCTCATCCACACGCCGAAACTCCACAATGGAGGCATAGCCGGAAATCCGGTCAGGCTACGATATCCCCACAGTATCTCTTCAGGAGTGTCACCTGCAATAATAAACGTATCCAATAATGCCTGGTCACTTAAGAATTGAACTGAACGTGTCGAATGGTCGGCAAGTGATAATTTACTATGTGCACTAGTATGGTAAAACATACCATACATCCTGCTTGACAAAAAGAAAGGTATATTTTTATATGCCCGTCGGTTATTTACCCCCTGTCCATCCTGGTTTTTAAGCTGAAAGGTGTGTCCGCTTAAATCCATTTTGGTAAATCTTTCACCGGTCCCGGTAAAGACTTCATCAGGCTCTGCAGTAAAAGAGATAGTAGCTCTTTCTTTTTTCCCCTCTTTTACTATATATGCCAATGGTAATCCGTCGTATCTGGGAGGAGAAAAATGATCATAGGCACTAAGCTTTATTTCACGCTCTCCATCAGGGTAGAAAGTAATGTCCAATGTCTCTTGTGGTGCAGGCAATAGGTCACTCCAGTAGTCCAGCTCCGGTTCTTGCAGATTTATCCATGCCCTTCGGCTACCGGTAGGATCAGTTAATAACCATCCGTTTTCCTGAACAGTTACTTTTAATGGTATTTTGTGAATATCCGGACTGAATTGTAGCATTTCAGATTCATCGGATATGTTATTATCTCCAAATCCGGAAAATACACGAATGATCTTATTGCTGTATTGACGTATGATTATAATTGATTCTTCCCGTGGCGTATTTTCATCAGCTGCCATGTCATTGGCTTTTTGCTGTTTCTGGAAAGGTATGACAATATAAATATCCCCTTCCTTTTCATATATTGAAGTCGGACGACATGCTTTCCACAAAGCTTCATCTTTTTTAAAATCAATATCAAAATCAAGAAAATCAAATAGATGGTAATTTGTCTGTTTCATTGATGGTATATATAATTATTTACTTTTTAGGTATTTCCATTCAGGTGTAAGTCCGGCAGCTTGCTTTATACTTTCGGAAACTTCAGGCCCATTATTCTTCCAGCTGTTATGGGGCCCCGGGCTATTAGAGTCGAAACGCTCTTTAGGGCACCAGTTATTTGCTACCGTGTAATAATCGGTTGCTTCATCAAAATAGATATAAAAAGCCCGGTCATTTGTCGCATAAGGTGCATCAGCCAAATGCTCAATACGATTATTTGTAATACTTGAACCTGGTTGAGAGGAGAGGGTATAAATACCACCGGCATCATATAACTGACGGGCGAAATGATATACATAATTTGCATGGATATGGTTATTTCTCATACCACTGTCCAGCCTTGTCCATCCCCATCCTACACAAATCCCTGAATAATTCAGATAACCGACTTCATTGTGTTCTATATTTACATCGCTTACATATCCGGCTCCTATGCCTACACATCCCCAATCTTCATTTGTAACTTCCGTAATAAGATTATTGCTGATGTGTATATGAGAGCATAACTCATTTGGGTTTTGCGGGATATATGGAATATGTGTTTCGAACCCTTTGTCGGGAAAAGTGCCCAATAAAATGGCACTACCTCCTATGTCTGTAAAAAGGCAACCTTCTACTTTAGAGTGCTTCACTGCCCATTCATAATCCAATCCGGTAGAAGCTAAATGCCGGAAAGTGCATCCTGTGAAGTTAATATGATCTGCACCTTTTACAGTAATTGCAGACTCCGGCCGTGCTATCCATGCCTGGTTTTCCAATTCTGCTTTTTCCGGTAATCCGGGTATTTGCAATTTGTAAGCATCCAGCAGATACATTCCCCCCTGCAAGGTAACATGACCTTGTAAAGAAGGACGGAAACAACCGGCATATTCAAAGCTAATGCCATTGAAATAAACATGGGAGACGGGCCGCTCAAGCGATCCTTCTATTAACACAATTTGCTCTAATGCAGGTACTGTCACCTTCGCCGTAAGCATATCCTCACTCTGATGGGGATAATAATATATGTTACCCGAGGGATATTCCTGAAACCATTCTCCCGGTTCATCCAGAAATTGTATTGCATTGCATAAATAATAGGAGGAGTTTCCTTTCTCTCCGTTAATTACAGGTTGAGGCCAGGGATGTGAAAATTCCAGGTAGCTTTCCGGTTGATGAAAAGTGACTTTAGTTTTCTTTCCTTGTATATCCAGCTCTTTTACACGTAATACGGCTGTAGCCCAGCGTTGGTGAACCACCATTTCCATTTGCTTTACTTCAGTTAAGGTTTTAATCTCCGGTGTAGGAATCCATATTTCTTCTTTTTCAGGGATAAAATCGATCATGCGCTCCATTTTGCCATATTCAAACTGGGATGCTCGCATTGCTTTTTTTCCGTTAACCCAGAGTTGGCGGATCTCAATATACCTGTTCCCTTTCATAGGAGCTTCTGCTACCCAAATGTTACCTTTTGCCTTTGCAGGTAGTCCGGGAATATCATAATCAACCTTCTTCCACCCATCTACTTTTTTCCCTCCACTTATGATGACCTCTTTTTTGTCTGCTGCCTGAATATAAGTAGGACTACTGATAGTGCCGCTATCTTCAGGTCTGATAAACAGTGGTTTCTCTTGTATATATTCTCCTTCCTTTATATTTATGTATATTCCTCCGGATATTCCAGGATCAGATAATCTTCTCCATTCACGTGCTTCTTTCAAAGCTCTTTCAATAGTCTGGAATGGGTGTTTTTTAGTTCCGGCATTCGTATCAGTGCCTAGAGTACTTACCCATATCTCTCCACCATTTACTGTAGAAATAAATATAAATATAAGAATGAGCAGATAGGAGATTTTTTGTTTCATAGTCTGTAAATCAAAACTGTAACTGACTATATAGACGCAGGAAAATAAGTTTTGTAATCGTTACATCCTTCTTTTTATTTTACTGTTTACTTTAATCCATATACCCCAATCTATTTGTCGTCCGTTTAAAAAAGTATTCATGTATATAGGCAGGAAGGTATCACGTGCTTACGATAGTAGGTCTGCCCCCGTCAGGGCAACACCTCTGTCCCCGCGGGGACAACACTTCTGCCCTCGCGGGGGCACGACTATTGCCCTCGCGGGGGCAAAGACATTTATCTATAGGCGTTGAAGAATTAAGGAAAGAGCGTGAAGGTAGTGCCCGTATAAGGATGGATTATAATGATGAAGTAACGGGAAAGATTTATCGTATAATAAGAAAACCGAAACACAAGCAAGATGCATTACGGTTTTCATTTATTTAAAAGAAGAAATTTGCTATTTTATTATTGGCCGGCTTTCCATGCAGTGTAAACAGAATCTGCTATGGAAATAAACTCATCATTTGAGAGTTTTAATTTAGGATTGGAAAAGAGCATGTCTGACTCTTTGTTCATGGGGATAAGATGTATATGGGCATGTGGAACTTCCAAACCGATAACTGCTACTCCGATTCGCTTGCATGGGATAACCTTTTTTATGGCTTTGGCCACTGTTTTTGCGAAAACGTGCATTTCGGCTAGGTCTTCATCCTGCAAATCGTAAATGTAATCAACTTCTTGTTTGGGTATAACCAGCGTATGTCCTTTTACTAAAGGATTTATATCCAGAAAAGCATAAAATTTATCATTTTCCGCTATCTTATAACTTGGGATCTCTCCTGCTATTATTTTACTGAATATAGTTGCCATAATATCTTATATATAATTATTGTATAAAATAAGGCAAGTCTGTAGTAGACCTGCCTTGATTTATTTAAATAGAAATGTTCATAATTTCAAAACTGACTTTTCCCTGGGGAACTTGTATTTCAGCTACATCTCCTACCTTTTTGCCGAGGAGGCCTCTAGCAATTGGAGTGCTTACGGATATTTTCCCCTCTTTCAAATTGGCTTCGCTTTCGGAAACAATTGTATAAGTCATTTTTGCACCATTTTTCAGGTTCTTTAGTTCTACTCTGTTTAATATTTGTACAGAGTCGGTGCCTAGTTTGGATTCATCAATAATTTTGGCGTCAGCAACCAGCGTTTTTAATCTATTGATTCTCATTTCGAGCAATCCTTGTGCTTCTTTTGCTGCATCATATTCTGCATTTTCAGATAAATCTCCTTTATCACGCGCTTCGGCTATCTGCCGGGAGATTTCAGGGCGTTGCACGGTTTCCAACTCCCTCAGTTCTTCTAAGAGCTTTTTGTAACCTTCTTCTGACATATAAGCCATGATTAATTCCTCCTTTTAATTTTTTTAGTAATAAAAATAGCAATTATTTTATGTTCGTTTTTATATACAGTATGTATAAAAGAAAAAAGAATTCCGACATGATCTATGTCGGAACCCTCATCCTATAATTAATTTTTGCAAAGATAGTTTTTTAATCAATATGTGTCAAGCGTAAACTTATGCTTTGTAACATATTTATGCAAAAAACGTTGTATTAAATGCTTTACAATAGCTTTTTAATTTCACTTTCAAGATTTTTAATAGTTTCGTCCCGTGCACTTAATTCATTATTCCTGTTTACGAGAAAGTAAGTCGGCACCTGCTGTACATTATATATAGCGGCTGAACGGGAATAAACACCTTCCGGGTCGCGTACACTTATCCATGGGAGGTTATCGGCTGTAGTTTTCCAGAAATGCTCATCAGCATCCAAAGATACCTGATAAATTTCCAGACCCTGGCTGGCGTATTTGTCATACAACTCACGAAGCATGAAATTGTGAGAGATAGATACAGGGTTTTGATATACGGTGAAATCCAGTAATACCACTTTGCCTTTCAGGTCGGTAAGTTTGTGCGTATTTCCTTTAATATCTTTAAGGGCGATATCAATTACACCGGACTCGTTGACTTCCGGTACATCTATTACCTTTTGTTGTGGAGTGCGGGTATTTTTCATTCCCTTTATAGCCATATTATATAAATTCCTTGAACGGTCTGCATGCGGATATGCATTGTTCATACTGGTAGCTACGGCTGCAAAAGCTTTTACATCATCTTTATTGTTAAGTGCATCAAAAATCATGTAATTGTTAACTTTCTGGAAAAGTGCAAAATATGAATAAGTCTTATTCGGAGCAGCAAAAATATAATTGCGTTTGATGTTATTTTTGTAGTTATCAATTAACGTATTGAGGCTATCTCCGAAAACCGTCATATTAATCTGATTATTCCTTGCAGATTGCGTTACGGCATCTACCTTTTGTTGCAGTTCCATCTGAAAAAGGGTTAGCTCTTTTATCTTACTGCTGTTTTCCGAACCTTCTACTGTATATTTTGTTGTAAATCCGTCAAAAGGTGCATTGATAGTTATTGTCTCGGTAGAGTCTACTGAGAAATTGATGATTTTATTATCAATCCTCAGTCTGTAAAATTCCGGTGATTCCGGCTGCTTATGGCTGAATTTAAAATTACCGTTCTTTTTTAGTTTAGTCGAGTCCAGAACAAGTGTTCCGTTAATATTCATGGCTTCTAAAATAATAGTTTTACCGTCAGCATCCGAAACATTTCCGGTTACGGTAAATTTAGGTTCGGTGTCGCAAGAAAACATACAGGCTAAAAGTATGCTTGCCAGATAAATACCAATTCTTTTCATACGTGTTGCGTTAGTGATTTGAGTTTGCTTCCTGCGGAAGAAATGATAATGCAAATATAGTTCTTTTCGTCGTTAGTCAAAGCATTTATCTATCTTCTTGTATTTAATAAAGTAGAAAAACCATAGACTACGTAACTTTTTATCTCATTTTCACAACGTTAGAATAATAATTTGTATATATTTGCACGAATTTTGAAAGAAAAGAATAGATAAAACAATTTTTATGATCAACCCAATTGTTAAAAAGATCGAGTTAGAAGATGGAAGAATCATTACACTCGAGACGGGAAAGCTGGCAAAACAGGCAGACGGTTCTGTAATGCTTCGCATGGGTGACACCATGCTTTTAGCTACTGTTTGTGCCGCTAAAGATGCAGTTCCCGGAGTAGACTTTATGCCATTACAGGTGGAGTACAAAGAAAAATATGCGGCTTATGGCCGTTTCCCTGGTGGCTTTACCAAAAGAGAAGGAAGAGCTTCGGATTATGAGGTTCTTACGAGCCGGTTGGTTGACCGTGCACTTCGCCCCCTATTTCCTGATGATTATCATGCTGATGTTTTTGTGAACATCATTTTATATTCTTCTGATGGTGAAGATATGCCGGATGCACTTGCTGGTCTTGCAGCTTCAGCAGCTTTAGCCGTGTCAGATATACCTTTTAACGGGCCGATTTCCGAAGTTCGTGTAGCACGTATAAATGGTGTTTTTGTGATTAATCCTACTTTCTCTCAGTTAGAGTATGCAGATATGGATATTATGGTGGCTGCTACTTATGATAATATCATGATGGTAGAAGGCGAAATGAAAGAAGTATCCGAAGAAGAATTACTTGAAGCCATGAAAATTGCTCATGAAGCTATTAAGGTTCATTGTAAAGCTCAGATGGAACTTACTGAAATGGTAGGTAAAACTGTAAAACGCGAATACTGCCACGAAGAACATGATGAAGAGCTTCGTAAAGCTGTTCACGAAGCTTGTTACGATAAAGTATATGCAGTGGCTCAATCTGGAGATAGAGATAAACATGCCCGTCATGATGCTTTCGAAGCTATTAGAGAAGAGTTTAAAGCACAATTCTCTGAAGAAGAGTTGGAAGAAAAAGGTGCCTTAATCAATATATATTATCACGATGTAGAGAAGGAAGCAATGCGTCGTTGCATTCTTGATGAAGGAAAACGTTTGGACGGACGTTCTACTACCGAAATTCGTCCTATCTGGTGCGAAACAGATTATTTACCAGGTCCTCATGGCTCAGCTATATTTACACGTGGTGAAACACAATCATTGACTTCCGTTACATTAGGTACAAAACTTGATGAAAAGATTATTGATGATGTGTTGACACAAGGAAAAGACCGCTTTATACTTCATTATAACTTCCCGCCTTTTGCAACAGGTGAAGCGCGTCCTACACGCGGTGTAGGTCGTCGTGAAATTGGTCATGGTAATTTGGCAAACAGAGCACTAAAGAATATGATTCCGGAAGGTTATCCATATGTGATAAGGATCGTATCTGATATTTTAGAATCAAACGGTTCTTCTTCTATGGCTACAGTATGTGCCGGTACACTAGCTCTTATGGATGCCGGTGTAAAGATTGAAAAGCCGGTATCGGGTATTGCTATGGGATTAATCAAGAATTCAGGCGAAGAAAAATATGCCGTGCTTTCTGATATTCTCGGAGACGAAGATCATTTGGGTGATATGGACTTTAAAGTAACCGGAACTAAAGATGGTATCACTGCGACCCAGATGGATATCAAGGTTGACGGACTTTCATTTGAGATTTTGGAAAGAGCTTTGAAGCAGGCTAAAGACGGTCGTCTTCATATTCTGAATAAGATAACTGAAACAATTGCTGAGCCACGTGCCGAATTGAAAGATCATGCTCCTCGTATTGAAGTTATGACTATACCGAAGGAATTTATCGGTGCGGTAATAGGCCCGGGTGGAAAAATTATTCAAGGTATGCAGGAAGAAACCGGAGCTACTATCACTATTGAAGAAATTGCTGGTGTAGGAAGAATCGAAGTTTCCGGTACTAATAAAGCAGCCATCGAAGGTGCAATGAGACTGATAAAAGGTATTGTTGCAGTTCCTGAAGTTGGCGAAGTGTACAAAGGTAAAGTTCGTTCGGTAATGCCTTACGGAGCATTTGTAGAATTCCTGCCAGGTAAGGATGGTTTGTTGCATATTTCAGAGATAGATTGGAAACGACTTGAAAATGTAGAAGAAGCAGGAATCAAAGAAGGTGATGAGATTGAAGTGAAGTTGATGGATATTGATCCGAAAACCGGTAAATTCAAGTTATCAAGAAAAGTATTGTTGCCACGTCCGCCTAAGAATGATAAATAACATATATTTCCAGTTGTAATATCCCGGTTATATATAACAAATACTCTTAAAGACTCTGTAAGACTCTCATTCTTATAGGGTCTTTTTTATATCTTAAGTATAAAAAGTTGGCATTTACCAAAAAAAGATGTTCCTTTGTCAAAAGTATTATGTTATCTGTTTATTATCAATAAAGAATATCACGGATTTTTTAATTATTGTCAATATCCTAAAGTTAAGTATAATCTTTACGTAGAAGAATTTCCTAAATCTATCAAAAATGGAATGAGCAGCAAGGAAAATAAATACGACCTTACTACATTTAGCAGCTTTTTTCAGGAGAATCATCAAAAATTCTTATCCTTTACCTATTCCTATATAAGAAACTATGATGATGCAGAAGATATCTTAATGGATGCTGTTGCTTCTTTGTGGGAGAATCGTGATAAGTGGAACGAAGACTCCAATATGTTTGCCTTATTGCTTACGATTATCAAAAATAAGTCACTTAATTACCTTTCTCGCGAACAAACCCGGCTACGCATAGAAGATGATATTACAAGTCATCAGAAAAGAGAACTTAATTTAAGAGTCTCTTCTTTAAAGGTTTGTAATCCGGATATGATATTCAGGACTGAAGTGCATCAGATTGTTCGGAAATCACTGGAAAAACTTCCTAAGCAAAGTCGTCAGGTATTTGTACTGAGTCGATTTAAATATTTGACCAATAAACAGATTGCTGAGAAATTAGGCGTATCAATTAAAACAGTAGAATTTCATATGACAAAAGTGCTTAAGATATTAAGAAATGATCTTAAAGATTATCTTATACTTTTCTTTTTTATCACAATGATATAGAATGTTTTATAAGCAAACTATATAGTATACTTTTGGAAAGATCGCAATGAAAAACATTAGGAATAAGGATGGTAGATAATAAAAAAATAAGATATATTTGTTAGGGTTCACCTCCCATTAACTGTTATATATATTATAAGGGAATCAAAAAAGGAACGAGACGTTTTGAGAATGGAACAGGCGACATTGTATAAATATTTTCGGGGAGAAGCGAGCGTAGAAGAAGAAAGAGCTATACTGGATTGGGTAGAAGCTTCGGAAGAGAACTGGCAATCTTTCCAGAATGAACGATTATTGTATGATACAATGCTTTTTGCAACCGGCATTGAAGAAGAACCAATAACGCAGAGAAGAACAATAAGAATAAGACCATTACTAAAATGGTCACTAAGAATTGCAGCTATTTTTATAGTGTTGCTTAGTTCTTTTCATTTGCTGAATGAATATGTAATTGAGACAAATATTAATCTCCAACAAGTAATAGTACCTGCCGGGCAAAGGGTTCATATTATTTTAGCAGACGGAACTTCAGTTTGGCTCAATGCTAAATCGACACTGGAATATAATGCTGATTTTGGAAAAAAGAAAAGAGTTGTAAATCTGGATGGAGAAGCTTATTTTGAAGTTACGAAGAATGAAAAAATCCCTTTCCTGGTAAATACTGAAGATAATGTGATAAAGGTACTTGGTACGAGTTTTAATGTTTCTGCCTATAAAGGAAAGAAGATATTTAACACTTCACTGATAGAAGGAAGTGTTGAAGTATATAAGAATGGGAGTAATAAGCCTCTGGTACAACTTTCTAAAAATGAATATTTAAATATAACAGATGGAACTCCGGTGAAAGGAAGCGTACAATCTACGGATTTTTTGCGATGGAGAGAAGGCTTATACTGTTTTGACGATATGTCTTTCCGGCAGATATTGGATAAACTGGAATTATATTATGATATAAATATTATAGTAGAAACTCCTAAAGTATTAAATTACAGTTGTACGGGCAAATTTAAAGAACAAGATGGGATAGACCACATTTTACGTGTTATCCAAAAAGACCATAAATTTGACTATATAATAGATAAAGATAATAATGTAATAACGATCAGATAGCTTACAGAAACGTTGATAGTTCTTAATCTTAAACCTTGAAACGTCATCTCATCGTAAAGATATCATATATTTAAAAACTTTCTATTACAAAAAATCGGGAAGTATGACGGTACTTCCCGATGTATTAATAAAACAGAAGTTAATCTGGTTAATTAACTTGTCTAGAACAAAGATATGAGAAAAATATCTTTGCTGGGATATTTATATTCAAAAAGTTTAGTATATAAACGAATATTTTTAGGCTATGAAAATAACCGTTTTCCTTCTGGCGTTTGTCTCTTTACAAATTTACGGAACATTTGTATTCTCTCAAAATGTAAAAGTCAAGATTCCCGGTCCTTCCCTTAAAGTATGGCAATTAATAGATGAAATAGAGTCCCAGACAGATTATCTTTTTGTATATAACAGAAGAAATATTAACCTCGATCGCACAGTTGATATAGAAGGCGACAACCAAACCGTAGCTGCTATTCTTACCAAAGCTTTTGAAGGGACAGACATAAAATTTATAGTAGAGGGCAGTAACATTGTATTGACTAAAAATGAAGTCTACACGAATGATCGAAGCAGTTATATAAACATAAGTGGTAAGGTTACAGATGTAAATGAAGAGCCAATAATAGGTGCAAATGTCTTTGAAAAAGGAACAGCGAACGGGACAATTAGTGATCTGAACGGGAATTTTTCATTGGAGGCTAATCGGGATGGCACTCTTATTGTCTCATTTATGGGTTACAAGCCGGAAATAGTTCCGGTAAATGGTCGTACTAATTTTATAATCAAACTTAATGATAATATTCTTATCCTGGATAACGTAGTTGTAACAGCTATGGGGATACAAAAAAAAGAAGCATCATTAACTTACTCCGTACAGCAAATAACAGGCCAGGAGGTTACAAGGGTAAAAGACCCTAACTTAATCAACTCATTAGCAGGAAAGACAGCCGGGGTACAGATAAACCGTAGTTCGTCGGGCCTGGCCGGTTCTGCTAAAGTTACTATCCGTGGTGGCCGTTCGCTTATAGGAAATAATCAACCTTTATATGTAATAGATGGTGTGCCCATGTTAAATACCTCCAACGAGCAATCTGTGACGATAATGGGAGGTACGGCGGATGCTGGCAACCGCGATGGTGGAGATGGTATTTCAAATCTTAATCCGGACGATATTGAAAGCATAAACATACTTAAAGGAGCTTCTGCTGCTGCACTTTATGGATCTCAGGCGGCTAATGGAGTTATTCTTATTACAACCAAAAAGGGGAGAGCAGGCTTGCAACAGATTACTTTCTCATCAAATACTACATTTGATAACCCTATTCTTTTACCAAAACTTCAAAATACGTATGGTATTGATGGGGATAAAATGAGCTGGGGTAAAAAAGGAGAATTGAAAGATTACGATAACTTAGGTAATTTCTTCAGAGGAGGTGTGACAAGTATTAATTCAGTGTCATTTACCCGGGGAAGCGAAACTGTACAGACTTACTTTTCCTATGCAAATACGTATGGTAAAGGAATCATAGAAGGTAATGACTTGAAGAAGCATAATTTGAATTTTAGGGAAACAGCAAATTTCTTTGATAATAAACTTGTCTTAGATGGCAATGTAAATTTAATGCATCAAATACTGAAAAACCGTCCAACTCCGGGGGGATTCTATACAAATCCTCTTATAGGTCTCTATACGTTTGCGAGGGGAGAAGATATAACCCCTTATCGTGATAATTTTGAGACTTTTAGTAAAGAGCGGAACATGTATCTTCAAAGCTGGTATAAAGAGATATCTGCTTTTGAGCAAAACCCTTACTGGATCACAAACAGGATAGTGAGCGATGATAAACGTTTTCGTACAATTGCACATTTTAGTGCGAAATTTAAATTAACAGAATGGCTGACCTTACAGGCTCGTGGTACAGCAGACTATATAAGTGATAGGTACACCAAAAAAATGTATGCTTCTACTGCTCCTGAGATTGCAGGAACCTATATACCGGAAGGATCCAATATAGGATATGCAAATGGAAGATATATTAACCTTGACCATAATGAATTGTTGTTGTATGGAGATTTAATGGCTATGTTCAATAAAAAATGGGAAGACTGGTCAGTAAATGCTGCTATTGGAGCGAGTATAAATCATACAGCAGTAAACTCTTTAAGGCTAGATTCGAAAACAGCTTCTCTATATTATCCGAATCAATTTTCTGTGGCTAATATTGTAATGAATGCGAATGCATATATCGATGAAGCTTTAAATAATCGGCGCCAGCTACAATCTGTGTTTAGTACTTTTCAGGTTGGTTGGAAAGAAAGTTTATATGTTGATGTTACTGCCCGCAATGATTGGTCTTCTACGTTAGCATTTACTAATAATAGCAACAGCTTCTTTTATCCGTCAATAGGATTATCATGGGTGATAAATAACCTTATGGAACTTCCTGAGTGGGTCTCGTTAGGAAAAGTCCGTACGTCTTTATCTCAGGTTGGAAATGACTTACCATTATTTAGCAGTAAGCTTGAAGATAAAATTGTTGCGGGTGGTGGAATTCAGGCTAATGATAGAGCACCTTTTGATAAACTGAAACCTGAGATAAGTACTTCTTTTGAAATAGGTACGGAATGGAAGTTGTTTAATAACCGTCTCGATCTTGATTTTACTTATTATAAGACTTCCACTAAAAACCAGTTGTTAACTTTACCTACTCCTACCGGTGACTTCTACAAATTCCGTATGGTAAATGCCGGTAAGATAGAAAATAAAGGACTTGAAATAGCAGTAGGTGCTACCCCTGTGTTGAACAGTGATTTTCGTTGGAAAGCAGGATTCAACTTTTCAACGAATAAGAATAAGATTGTTAAACTCCATCCGGAATTAAATAGTTTTATCTACGGAAGTGAAGGATTTTCTATGAATTATGCCATGCGCCTGGAAGAAGGAGGTTCATTTGGAGATATTTATGGCTGGAAATTTGATCGTGATGAAAATGGGAAAATCAGATTGGACAGCAATGGTCTGCCGACCTCTGTTGGAAGTGGGAATAAAGAAAAAGTAGGTAATAGTAGTCCGGACTGTATGTTGGGCTTCGGTAACACTCTTACATTTAAAGGTCTTAGTTTTTATTTCCTTATTGATGCTCGTATAGGTGGAGATTTATTTTGCGTAACTCAAGCTGAGTTGGATTATTACGGAGTAAGTAAAGTAACAGCAGAAGCCCGGGATAAAGGATTTGTTGAAGTTGAGGGACAACGGTTTACGGATGTTCAGGCTTTTTATAAAAATATTAGTGCACGTAATAGTTGTATAACGGAATATTATATGTCTGGTGCTACGAATGTCCGTTTACGAGAATTTTCTTTGGGTTACTCTTTCTCAAGGAAGTTGCTTGATAAACTGAATATATTTAGTAGTGTTAACGTTTCTCTCATAGGGCGTAATTTATTTTTCTTTTATAATAAAGCTCCATTTGATCCGGATGTAGTTATGTCTACAGATAACAGTTGCCAGGGAGTAGATGTTTTCGGTATGCCGACAACAAGAAGCCTCGGATTTAATATTAGATTAACCCTTTAATTTAATTAAATTTGTATGATGGTGAAAAGTTCTTTTAAATATATGGTGTTAAGTTTATTTGCGAACACAATATTATTTTTTTCTTGTACAAATTCCTTTGAACGATTTAATACGGATCAAACCGGCTTCCCGGATGACCTTCAGGGGTATGATTATAACAAATGGGGCATTCAACCGGGAATTATACAAAGAGGGATTTATTTTAACTACAATTGGGGAGATGGGGTGAATTGGCCGTTCCAGATCATGCAAAACTTAAATGTAGACATGTTTGCAGGATATTTTCATGATTTTAAAGGTGCTTTTAATTCTTCAAATTCCGTTTACAAGCTTAATTATGGATGGAATTCTAGTAACTGGGAATATACTTATGGGTACATAATGCCTGCCATTTACCGTTCAGAACTGCTTGCTTCGGATGATGGATATTCTTCTTTTCTTGGTATCACAAAGATACTGAAGGTTGCTGCAATGCACCGTATTGCAGATCAATATGGCCCACTTGTTTATTCTGACTTTGGCTCAAAGACTGGATCCCAACCAGAACCTTTAAAAGATGCATATATTAATTTCTTTGCAGATCTGGAAGAAGGAATTTCCCTTGTAAAAAGTTGGGTGACGGAGAATCCCGGTATTGAATATTTTAAAAAATTCGATATTCTGACCAAAACGAAGAGCTATGATGAATGGTTAAGATTCGCAAACTCGCTTCGTCTGCGTTTAGCAATTCGTATTTCGAATGTAGATAAAGGCATGGCAGCAGCAGAGATAAAAAAATGTTTTGATTGTAATATTGGCTTTCTGGAAAAAGGTACTAATATAATAGCGGTTTCCACAAGAGGAACGGGCTACTCTAATCCTTTAGGCGAAATTAATAAAGCCTGGAAAGACGTTTTTATGAATGCAAGTATGGAATCTTATTTGGTAGGGTACGAAGATCCTCGTTTACCTATGTATTTTGATAGGGCATTAGGTGATGGGGAGGGAAATTATCTATTTAATATAACTGATACTTATAAAGGCTTTCGTCAGGGGATGGGAGTAGAGCATGATAACTATAATGGACATTCGAGAAGTACCATAACTCAAACTACAGATGCTATACTTATGACACCGGCTGAAGTTTGGTTTCTACGGGCAGAAGCCGCCCTTCGCGGAATGTCACCAGATGTGGTTGGAGAATGTTATGTAAACGGCGTAAGAGCTTCTTGTAATCAATGGGGCGTAGGAGATGAAGTTGAAGAATATTTGCATAGTAATAATACTCCTAAAGACTATAAAGATGCATTAGATTCAATTTTTGATGTAAAGGCTATGTCAACTATTACTCCGAAATGGGATGATTCTGCATCTTATGAAGAAAAGTTGGAACGCATCATTACACAAAAATGGATTGCTTGCTATCCCGAAGGTGCTGAAGCATGGGCGGAGCAACGTCGCACCGGATATCCAAAACTATTTAAAGTATATATCAATAACAGCGAAGGAAGAATAGATACAGATATAATGATTCGTAGACTTCCATATCCAGCAAGATTAAGTATTGACAATCCTGGGCAATATCAGAAGTTGCTTCAATACCTTAATGGAGAAGATACTGGAGGAACCCGCTTGTGGTGGGATGTAGGAGAAAATGTATTTTAAGTGTGGTGGGATTACAAATTGATCTTGTTTATATTCAAGGCAGTAACAAGTCGGACAAGGTTACACAATTATTTTATAAGGAGTCCCTTGCTTACTTGATATTAATTAGAAACAATTTATCCAGCTGAGAATTTTTTGTATTATAAGTATTAAAGATAAAGGTGATGTATAATAAATTTTCTGTGGAAAATTTAAACAGGCTTTATATTTATATTATAGCCGAAAAATACGTAAATTTGTGCCAATAATAAATATAAAATAATAGAAATGGATAATCAAAATCCAACAGGACAGCTTCAGATAGAACTAAATGATGAAATAGCACAAGGCATTTATGCTAATTTAGCTGTAATTACACATTCCAGTTCTGAATTTATTCTTGACTTTATTCGTGTAATGCCAGGTATACCTAAAGCCGGAGTTAAATCCCGCATCATATTGACTCCCGAACATGCTAAAAGATTGATGCGTGCTTTACAAGATAATGTGAGGAAATATGAAGGAACATTCGGTCCCATTCACTTGGTAGATGAAAACCCTCCTATTCCTCCCATTACGGGTATTACGGGAGAAGCTTAATGCTTAGTTTGGAAATGATACAAACTTAAGAGAATTACATACCAAAATAATTTCTTTTGGTGATGTTTTTTTAAGTCTCTTTTTACTTTCAGGTAGAAGTATAAAAGGGATTTAATTCATTATATTATAAAATCTTTTGGTAACACATTGGTTATTCAAATAGTTTTTGTAACTTTGCAGCCCAAAATATATAGATTAGAAAATTAATATAAACAATAATATAATAATTTAAAAACAATTAAAAATGCCTACAATTCAGCAATTAGTAAGAAAAGGTCGTGCTGTTTTGGTTGAAAAGAGTAAGTCTCCTGCATTAGACTCTTGTCCTCAAAGACGTGGAGTTTGTGTAAGAGTTTACACTACAACACCGAAAAAGCCGAACTCTGCGATGCGTAAAGTAGCTCGTGTACGTTTGACAAATCAGAAAGAAGTTAACTCATACATACCGGGTGAAGGACACAATTTACAAGAACACTCAATCGTATTAGTTCGTGGTGGTCGTGTAAAAGACCTACCAGGGGTACGTTATCATATTGTTCGTGGAACACTTGATACAGCGGGTGTTGCAGGACGTACACAAAGGCGTTCTAAATATGGAGCTAAACGTCCAAAACCAGGACAAGCGCCAGTTGCAGCTAAAGGTAAAAAGAAATAAAGCTAGGCTTTAAGTAATACAAATTAATAACAATCGTTTTGGTTGGTATAAGCTTATAAAAAGGTTGAGTAAATGATCCGGCGGGATCGTTGAAGACAATAAAGGCAACCCCAGACAAAACATATTTTTGAGAAAAAATGAGAAAAGCAAAACCAAAAAAACGTGTGATCCTTCCGGATCCGGTTTTTAATGATCAAAAAGTTTCGAAGTTTGTAAACCACTTAATGTATGATGGTAAAAAGAATATATCTTATGATATTTTCTATGCAGCTTTAGAAACAGTGAAAACAAAACTTCCTAATGAAGAGAAATCATCATTAGAGATATGGAAAAAAGCATTAGATAATGTAACTCCTCAAGTTGAAGTAAAGTCACGCCGTGTAGGTGGAGCTACTTTCCAGGTGCCAACAGAGATTCGTGCGGAACGTAAAGAATCAATTTCAATGAAAAATCTGATTTTATTCGCTCGTAAAAGAGGTGGAAAATCTATGGCCGATAAATTGGCTGCAGAGATCATTGATGCATTCAATGAGCAGGGAGGAGCATACAAGAGGAAAGAAGATATGCATAGAATGGCAGAAGCTAACCGTGCATTTGCTCATTTCCGCTTCTAATCAGGATAACAATTAAAAAGTAAAGGATTAAAAATGGCTAAACATGATTTGCATTTAACCCGCAATATCGGTATCATGGCTCACATCGATGCTGGTAAAACTACTACTTCTGAACGTATCCTATTCTACACCGGTCTTACACATAAGATTGGTGAAGTTCATGATGGTGCGGCTACCATGGACTGGATGGCTCAGGAGCAGGAACGCGGTATAACTATTACTTCTGCTGCAACAACTACAAGTTGGAAATGGGGAGGTGATACATATAAAATAAATTTGATTGATACTCCGGGACACGTTGACTTTACTGCAGAAGTAGAGCGTTCTCTTCGTGTCTTGGATGGTGCAGTTGCTACTTACTGTGCAGTAGGTGGTGTTGAACCACAATCAGAAACAGTTTGGAGACAAGCTGATAAATATAACGTACCTCGTATTGGTTACGTAAATAAAATGGACCGTTCTGGTGCTGACTTCTATGAAGTAGTGCGTCAGATGAAAGATGTTTTGGGTGCTAACCCATGTCCTATTGTTGTGCCGATTGGTGCTGAAGAAAAATTTAAAGGTGTTGTTGACCTTATCAAGATGAAAGCTATCTTCTGGCATGATGAAACAATGGGAGCGGATTACACAGAAGAAGAAATCCCGGCAGATTTGATTGATGAAGTAAATGAGTGGAGAGATAAAATGCTGGAAAAAGTAGCAGAATATGATGACGCTTTGATGGAGAAATACTTTGATGATCCTTCTACAATTACTCCGGAGGAAACATTAAGAGCTCTTCGCAATGCAACTGTTCAAATGGCTATTGTTCCAATGCTTTGCGGTTCATCTTTCAAAAATAAAGGAGTTCAAACGTTACTTGACTATGTATGTGCTTTCTTGCCTTCTCCTTTGGATACAGGTGATGTAGTAGGTACTGATCCTAGAACTGGTGAAGAAACTTCAAGAAAACCTAGTGATGATGAAAAAACTTCTGCATTAGCGTTTAAAATTGCAACTGACCCTTACGTTGGACGTTTGACATTTGTTCGTGTATATTCAGGAAAAATAGAAGCTGGTTCTTATATTTATAATAGCCGTTCTGACAAAAAAGAACGTGTTTCACGTCTTTTCCAGATGCACTCAAATAAGCAAAATCCGGTAGAAGTAATTGGTGCAGGTGATATTGGTGCAGGAGTAGGTTTCAAAGATATACGTACTGGTGATACATTATGTGACGAAAGCGCTCCGATTATATTGGAATCTATCGACTTCCCGGAAACTGTAATTGGTATCGCAGTTGAGCCTAAAACTCAAAAAGATTTAGATAAACTTTCAAATGGCTTAGCCAAGCTTGCAGAAGAAGATCCTACATTTACTGTAAAAACAGATGAGCAAACAGGTCAAACAGTTATTTCCGGTATGGGTGAACTTCACCTGGATATCATTATCGACCGTTTGAGACGTGAGTTCAAAGTAGAATGTAATCAAGGACGTCCTCAGGTAAACTATAAAGAAGCTATTACCAAATCAGTAAACCTTCGTGAAGTTTACAAGAAACAATCAGGGGGTCGTGGTAAGTTTGCTGATATTATTGTTGAACTTGGACCCATTGATGAAGATTACAAAGAAGGAGGTCTGCAATTCGTAGATCAGGTTAAAGGTGGTAATATCCCTAAGGAATTTATTCCTTCAGTGCAAAAAGGATTTGCTTCTGCAATGAAAAATGGTGTACTTGCCGGATATCCGCTTGATTCTTTAAAAGTAACATTGATCGATGGATCTTTCCATCCGGTTGACTCTGACCAGTTGTCATTTGAAATCTGTGCTATTCAGGCCTACAGAAATGCTTGTGCAAAAGCTGGCCCTGTATTAATGGAGCCGATAATGAAACTGGAAGTAGTAACTCCGGAAGAAAATATGGGTGATGTTATTGGTGACCTTAATAAACGTCGTGGACAGGTGGAAGGAATGGAATCAAGCCGTTCCGGTGCTAGAATTGTCAAAGCACAAGTTCCATTGTCAGAGATGTTTGGTTATGTAACGGCATTACGTACTATTACTTCTGGCCGTGCAACTTCTTCAATGACATATTCTCACCATGCTCAGGTTTCTGCTTCTATAGCTAAAACCGTATTGGAAGAAGTTAAAGGTCGCGTAGATTTATTGTAATAAAATTAAAGTGCAGATTAGCGAATGACTCTTAATCTGCACTCATTCAATATTAATAATAAAAAATAATAGAAATGAGTCAAAAGATTAGAATCAAACTGAAATCTTACGATCACAACTTGGTTGACAAGTCTGCAGAGAAGATTGTGAGGACAGTAAAAAGTACAGGTGCTATTGTTAGTGGTCCAATTCCATTGCCGACACACAAGCGTATCTTTACAGTAAACCGCTCTACTTTCGTTAACAAAAAATCAAGAGAGCAGTTTGAATTGTCTTCATATAAGAGACTTATCGACATTTATAGCTCTACAGCTAAAACTGTTGATGCGTTGATGAAACTTGAATTACCAAGTGGAGTAGAAGTAGAAATTAAAGTTTGATAAATTAAAACGAAGTGAAATGCCAGGATTATTAGGAAAAAAAATCGGAATGACATCCGTTTTCAGTGCCGATGGTAAAAATGTTCCATGCACTGTTATCGAAGCAGGTCCTTGTGTTGTTACTCAGATTAAGACTGTAGACAAAGACGGTTATGAAGCTGTCCAGGTAGGTTTCCAAGACAAAAAGGAAAAACATACTACCAAACCATTAATGGGACACTTCAAAAGAGCAGGAGTAACACCAAAGAGACACTTGGCCGAGTTCAAAGGATTTGAAACTGAATTTAACTTAGGAGACACTATTACTGTTGATTATTTCAATGAAGTATCTTATGTTGACGTTATTGGAACTTCAAAAGGTAAAGGTTTTCAGGGTGTAGTAAAAAGACACGGTTTTGGTGGTGTGGGACAAACAACACATGGTCAGCACAACCGCGCTCGTAAGCCGGGTTCTATCGGAGCATGTTCTTATCCAGCAAAAGTATTCAAAGGAATGCGTATGGGTGGACAAATGGGAGGTGATAGAGTAACAACTCAAAACCTACAAGTATTAAAAGTAATTCCAGAACATAATTTGCTTTTGATAAAAGGCTCAGTTCCGGGTTACAAAGGTTCAATCGTAATAATTGAGAAATAATGGAAGTTAACGTATATAACATTAAAGGTGAAGACACTGGGAGAAAGGTTACGTTAAACGAATCTATCTTCGGGATTGAACCCAATGATCACGCTATTTATTTAGATGTGAAACAGTTCATGGCTAATCAACGCCAGGGAACACATAAGGCTAAAGAAAGAAGTGAAATTACTGGAAGTACACGTAAGCTGAAAAAGCAAAAAGGTACCGGTGGTGCACGTGCAGGGGATATCAAGTCTCCGGTATTTGTTGGTGGTGGTAGAATTTTCGGCCCTAAACCAAGAGATTACTCTTTCAAGCTTAATAAAAAAGTAAAAGTTTTAGCTAGAAAATCAGCTTTAGCTCATAAAGCTAAAGACAATGCAATTGTTGTAATTGAAGATTTTACGTTTGAAGCTCCGAAAACAAGGGAATTTACTTCAATGACAAAAAATCTTAAAGTTTCTGACAAAAAGTTGCTTTTGGTTTTAGCAGAAACAAATAAAAACGTATATTTGTCGGCTCGTAACTTAGAGGGTGCTTCTGTGATGACTGCCTCAGCATTAAATACTTACAAAGTGCTGAACGCAGGTGTTCTTGTATTGACAGAAGGTTCACTTTCGGCTATTGACAAAATCTTAATTTAATAAGGAGGCTTAAATAATGGGAATTATTATTAAACCGTTGGTGACAGAAAAAATGACTAATATAACCGAGAAGAAGAGTAATCGTTTCGGTTTTATCGTACGTCCTGATGCTAACAAACTACAAATTAAGAGTGAGGTTGAAGCTTTATATAATGTTACGGTAGTGGATGTAAATACGGCAAGATATTCCGGTAAGAATAAGAGCCGCTATACGAAAGCCGGTATAATAAAGGGTAGAACAAACGCTTATAAAAAAGCTATTGTAACTCTGAAAGACGGTGAAACTATTGATTTTTATAGCAATATTTAATAAAAATGGCAGTACGTAAATTTAAGCCCACTACACCGGGGCAAAGACATAAAATTATTGGTACTTTTGAAGAAATTACTGCGTCGGTACCAGAAAAATCTCTTGTATATGGTAAGCGTGCTTCAGGCGGTCGCAATAACGTAGGTAAGATGACCATGCGTTATTTAGGTGGCGGTCATAAGAAGAAATACAGACTTATTGATTTCAAGAGAAATAAGGACGGTGTTCCTGCAGTAGTAAAAACTATTGAGTACGATCCGAATCGTTCGGCTCGTATTGCTTTGTTATATTATGCTGACGGAGAAAAGAGATATATTATTGCTCCCAATGGATTGCAAGTTGGTAGTACATTGATGTCTGGTAAGGATGCTGTGCCTGAGATAGGTAACACTCTTCCTTTACAGAATATCCCAGTGGGTACTGTAATTCATAATATTGAATTACGTCCGGGACAAGGTGCTGCATTAGTGAGATCGGCAGGTAATTTTGCTCAGTTAACTTCTAGAGAAGGTAAGTATTGTGTTATTAAGTTACCTTCAGGAGAAGTAAGACAGATACTTAGTACATGTAAAGCTACAATAGGTAGTGTAGGTAACTCTGATCATGCCTTGGAGCGCTCTGGTAAAGCCGGACGTTCAAGATGGTTAGGACGTCGTCCACGTAACCGTGGTGTTGTTATGAACCCGGTTGATCACCCAATGGGTGGTGGTGAAGGACGTGCTTCAGGAGGACATCCAAGATCACGTAAAGGATTGTACGCTAAAGGCTTAAAAACAAGAGCTCCAAAGAAACAATCTACTAGGTATATTTTAGAGAGAAGAAAAAAATAATCTGATTAATTGAGTAAATTATGAGTCGTTCATTAAAAAAGGGTCCTTATATAAATGTAAAGCTTGAAAGCAAAGTTCTTGCCATGAATGAATCAGGTAAGAAAACTGTTGTTAAGACTTGGGCCAGAGCTTCAATGATCTCACCTGATTTTGTGGGTCATACCATTGCAGTTCATAACGGAAATAAATTTATTCCGGTTTATATTACCGAAAATATGGTCGGTCACAAATTAGGTGAGTTTGCACCTACACGTACTTTTAGAGGCCATGCAGGTAATAAGAAAAGATAAATTTGAAAAAAGTAAATAAATAATGGGAGCAAGAAAAAAAATATCGGCTGAAAAAAGAAAAGAAGCCCTTAAAACCATGTATTTCGCAAAATTGCGAAATGTTCCTACTTCTCCTCGTAAGATGCGTTTGGTGGCAGATATGATACGCGGGATGGAAGTGAACAGAGCACTTGGTGTTTTAAAGTTCTCTTCAAAAGAAGCATCTGCGAGGGTAGAAAAATTATTGCGTTCTGCAATTGCTAACTGGGAACAGAAAAACGAGCGCAAAGCTGAAAGTGGTGAGTTGTATGTAACTCAGATTTTTGTTGATGGTGGATACACGCTGAAAAGAATGCGTCCGGCTCCACAAGGTAGAGGATATAGAATCCGTAAACGTTCCAATCACGTAACGTTATTTGTGGATTCTAAAAGTACTAACGTAGATCAAAATTAAGCTAGATGGGACAAAAAGTTAATCCAATAAGCAACCGTTTAGGAATTATCAGAGGTTGGGATTCCAACTGGTATGGTGGAAATGACTACGGAGATTCATTGCTGGAAGATAGCAAGATCCGTAAATATCTGAATGCAAGACTTGCCAAAGCTAGCGTATCAAGAATTGTTATTGAACGTACATTAAAGCTTGTGACGATCACTGTTTGTACAGCTCGTCCCGGAATTATCATTGGTAAAGGTGGTCAGGAAGTTGATAAGTTGAAAGAAGAATTGAAAAAGATCACCGACAAGGATATTCAGATTAATATATTTGAAGTGAAAAGACCTGAGCTGGATGCTGTTATAGTGGCTAATAACATTGCTCGCCAAGTTGAAGGAAAAATAGCCTATCGCCGTGCCATTAAAATGGCTATCGCCAATACAATGCGTATGGGTGCCGAAGGTATTAAAGTGCAAATTTCAGGACGTTTGAATGGAGCTGAAATGGCCCGTTCTGAAATGTATAAAGAAGGAAGAACTCCGTTGCATACTTTTAGAGCAGATATCGATTATTGTCACGCAGAAGCGTTGACAAAAGTTGGTCTTCTCGGTATAAAAGTTTGGATTTGTAGAGGTGAAGTATATGGTAAGAAAGAATTAGCTCCAAACTTTACTCAAGGCAAAGAAGGTGGTCGTGGCAACAATAGTGGCAACAACGGCGGAAAGAACTTCAAAAGAAAGAAAAACAATCGCTAACGAATTTGAATTTTAGGAAAAATGTTACAACCGAAAAAGACAAAATTCAGAAGACAGCAGAAAGGTCGTATGAAAGGGAATGCTCAAAGAGGTAACCAACTAGCATTTGGCTCTTTTGGCATCAAATCCTTACAGAATAAATGGATTACAGGTAGACAAATAGAAGCTGCCCGTATTGCTGTTACAAGATATATGCAACGTCAAGGACAAATTTGGATTAGAATATTTCCTGATAAGCCTATTACCAAAAAACCAGCCGAAGTTCGTATGGGTAAGGGTAAAGGTAGTCCGGAAGGATTTGTAGCTCCAATTACTCCAGGTAGAATTATTATTGAAGTAGAAGGAGTATCTTATGATATTGCAAAAGAAGCTTTACGCCTTGCTGCACAGAAGCTTCCGGTGACTACTAAGTTTATAGTAAGACGTGATTACGATCAAAATCAAAATGCATAAGAGTTATGAAAATTGCAGAAATTAGAGAAATTGGTACCAGTGAGTTGGTAGAAAGAATTGAAACGGAGGTGACCAATTACAATCAAATGCTATTGAACCATTCTGTATCTCCTCTGGATAATCCTGCTCAAATCAAACAATTACGCAGGACGATTGCACGTATGAAAACAGAATTGCATCAACGAGAACTTAACAATAAATAATAGTCTTGATGGAAGCTAGAAATTTAAGAAAAGAAAGAACCGGGGTGGTTTTAAGTAATAAGATGGAAAAGACTATTACTGTTGCTGCTAAGTTTAAAGAAAAACACCCCATGTATGGTAAGTTCGTAAGTAAAACGAAAAAGTACCATGCTCATGATGAGAAAAACGAATGTAATATCGGTGATACCGTACGCATTATGGAAACTCGTCCTTTGAGCAAAACAAAAAGATGGAGATTAGTAGAAATAATCGAAAGAGCTAAGTAATTATGATACAATCAGAATCCAGATTAACAGTATGTGACAACAGTGGTGCAAAGGAAGTTCTTTGTATCCGTGTGTTAGGAGGAACAAGAAGACGTTATGCTTCTGTAGGAGATGTTATTGTTGTCTCAGTAAAAAGTGTTATCCCAGCGAGTGATATCAAAAAAGGTGCTGTGTCAAAAGCTTTGATAGTACGTACAAAAAAAGAAATCCGTCGTGCTGATGGTTCTTATATCCGTTTTGATGATAATGCTTGTGTGTTACTTAATAACGCAGGCGAGATAAGAGGAAGTCGTATTTTTGGCCCAGTCGCAAGAGAATTGCGTTCAGTGAACATGAAAGTTGTATCACTTGCACCTGAAGTACTTTAATTTTGTAAAAGATTTAAGTAATGAATAAATTACATATAAAGAAAGGCGATACAGTTTACGTGAATGCCGGTGAGGATAAAGGTAAAACCGGTCGTGTGTTGAAAGTTCTTGTGAAAGAAGGACGTGCCTTAGTAGAAGGTGTAAATATGGTATCAAAAAGTACTAAGCCTAATGCTAAGAATCCTCAAGGTGGTATAGTAAAGCAAGAAGCTTCTATACACATTTCTAACTTGAATGTTGTAGATCCGAAATCAGGTAAGCCAACACGTATAGGGAGAAAATTAAGTTCTGATAAAGGAACTTTAGTGCGTTATTCTAAAAAATCAGGAGAGGAGATTAAATAATGAGTAATACTGCTAGCCTAAAGAAAGAATATGCAGAACGCATTGCGCCTGCATTAAAAGAACAATTTCAGTATTCTTCGTCAATGCAAGTGCCTGTACTTAAAAAGATTGTTATCAATCAAGGTTTGGGTATGGCTGTTGCTGATAAGAAAATTATCGAAGTTGCTATTAATGAAATGACAGCTATTACTGGACAAAAAGCAATAGCTACTATTTCTCGTAAAGATATATCAAACTTTAAGTTACGTAAAAAAATGCCGATCGGAGTAATGGTAACTTTACGCCGTGAAAGGATGTATGAGTTTCTTGAAAAGTTGGTTCGCGTTGCATTACCTCGTATTCGTGACTTTAAAGGTATTGAAAGTAAATTTGATGGTAAAGGGAATTATTCATTAGGTATTCAGGAACAAATTATTTTTCCTGAAATAAATATTGATAGTATTACCAGAATTCTAGGAATGAATATTACTTTTGTAACTTCTGCTCAGACAGATGAAGAAGGTTATGCTTTGCTGAAAGAATTCGGTTTACCTTTTAAGAATTCAAAAAAAGATTAATATAAAGTATGGCAAAAGAATCAATGAAAGCACGTGAAGTGAAACGTGCTAAACTCGTAGCCAAATATGCGGAAAAAAGAGCCGCTTTAAAAAAAGCTGGTGATTATGAAGCTTTACAGGCTTTGCCTAAGAATGCTTCTCCGGTTCGCCTTCATAATCGTTGCAAATTAACCGGACGTCCAAAAGGATATATGCGTCAATTTGGTCTTTCCAGAATACAGTTCCGTGAAATGGCTTCTAATGGCCTTATCCCAGGAGTAAAAAAAGCAAGCTGGTGATTTATTGTTTTAAATATTGTCAGGGTAGTCCTGATTAATTTAATTATTTATTATATGACTGATCCAATAGCAGATTATTTAACAAGATTGAGGAATGCCATTCAGGCAAAACATAGAGTCGTAGAGATTCCAGCCTCAAATCTTAAAAAGGAAATTACTAAGATCCTTTTTGAAAAAGGCTACATTCTTAACTATAAGTTTGTAGACGATGGTCCACAAGGCACAATTAAAGTTGCCTTAAAGTATGATTCGGTTAACAAAGTTAATGCTATCAAAAAATTACAGAGGATTTCTTCTCCGGGTTTACGTAAGTATACAGGGTATAAGGATATGCCACGTGTAATTAATGGGTTAGGTATTGCTATAATATCTACTTCTAAGGGTGTGATGACTGACAAAGAAGCTGCAAATTTAAAAATTGGCGGTGAAGTATTATGTTATGTTTATTAATTTAGGGAGATTAAGCAATGTCAAGAATAGGAAAATTACCCATTAAAATTCCTGCAGGAGTAACAGTTACTCAAAAGGATGATGTGGTTACTGTAAAGGGACCAAAAGGTGAATTAAACCAATATATCAACCCACTTATTAACGTGGCGATAGAAGATGGCAATATAACTCTTACACGTAATAGTGATGAGAAACAGGAACGAGCTTTCCATGGTTTGTATCGTTCTTTGCTCAATAATATGGTAATTGGAGTTTCTGAAGGATACAAAAAAGAAATGGAGCTTGTAGGTGTGGGTTATCGTGCATCTAATAATGGCAACATAATAGAATTTTCTTTAGGATATACGCATAGTATTTTTCTGCAATTACCTTCGGAAATCAAAGTTGAGACAAAATCAGAAAGAAATAAGAATCCACTGATTATATTGGAATCTGCTGATAAACAGCTTCTTGGACAGGTTTGTTCAAAAATTCGTTCTTTCCGTAAGCCGGAGCCTTATAAAGGTAAAGGTATTAGATTTGTTGGTGAAGAAATTCGCAGAAAGTCTGGTAAATCAGCCGGTGCTAAGTAAATTATGTAAATTTGTATAATCATGACAACAAAAGTAGAAAGACGAATAAAAATTAAATATAGAGTACGTAATAAGATTTCAGGTACTCCTGAACGTCCGCGTATGAGTGTTTATAGAAGTAACAAGCAAATATACGTTCAGGTTATTGATGATTTATCTGGAAAAACAATAGCTGCAGCTTCATCTGTGGGATTAACAGATAAAGTAACTAAAAAAGAACAAGCAGCTAAGGTTGGTGAATTAATTGCTAAGAAAGCGCAGGAAGCAGGTATAACTACAGTCGTATTCGATCGCAATGGTTACTTATATCATGGTAGAGTAAAAGAAGTGGCTGATGCTGCTCGTAACGGTGGACTTAAATTTTAATCATTATGGCAGGTATTAACAATAGAGTAAAAGTAACCAACGATATTGAGTTAAAAGATAGATTAGTTGCTATCAACCGTGTTACAAAGGTAACTAAAGGGGGGAGAACTTTCAGCTTTTCAGCAATTGTAGTAGTTGGTAATGAAGATGGAATTATTGGTTGGGGCCTTGGTAAAGCAGGTGAAGTTACAGCTGCTATTGCTAAAGGTGTAGAAGCTGCCAAGAAGAATTTAGTTCGCGTTCCTGTTTTAAAAGGAACAGTACCTCATGAGCAGATAGCGAAATTTGGTGGAGCTGAAGTATTTATTAAGCCAGCTTCTCATGGTACAGGTGTGGTAGCCGGTGGTGCTATGCGTGCCGTGCTTGAAAGTGTTGGAATTACAGATGTACTTGCAAAGTCAAAAGGATCGTCTAATCCTCATAACCTTGTAAAAGCTACAATTTTAGCTTTAAGTGAAATGAGAGATGCCAGAATGATTGCGCAGAACAGAGGTATAAGTATGGACAAAGTTTTTAGAGGATAAGGAGGAAGATTATGGCAACTATAAAAATTAAGCAAGTTAAAAGTAGAATCGGTGCTCCTGCAGATCAGAAGAAAACGCTTGATGCATTAGGACTTCGCAAGTTGAACCGTGTTGTTGAACATGAAGACACTCCTTCAATTCTTGGTATGGTTGAAAAGGTTAAGCATCTTGTTACCATCGTAAAGTAATTTATTGTTGAATCGAAAATTAGTTACAATATGAACTTAAGTAATTTAAAACCTGCTGAAGGAGCTACAAAAACCAGAAAAAGAATCGGACGTGGTCCGGGTTCAGGTTTAGGTGGTACTTCTACAAGAGGTCATAAAGGAGCAAAATCAAGATCTGGATATTCCAAAAAGGTTGGTTTTGAGGGTGGACAGATGCCTTTGCAACGCCGCCTTCCTAAATTTGGTTTTAAGAATATAAATAGAATAGAGTATAAAGCTATTAATTTAGATACCATACAGAAGTTGGTAGAAGCTAATAATCTTACTAAAGTAGGAATCAGCGATTTTATTAATGCTGGTTTTATTTCTTCAAGGCAATTAGTAAAAGTCTTAGGTAACGGTAGTCTTAACTCTAAATTGGAAGTTGAAGCTCACGCTTTTTCCAAAAGTGCAATTGCAGCAATTGAAGCTGCTGGTGGAAATGTCGTAAAACTCTGATTCAATGAGAAAATCTATTGAAACATTAAAGAATATATGGAAAATTGAGGATCTTAGACAAAGGATCCTCATAACCATATTGTTTGTCGCAATTTATAGATTCGGTTCTTATGTGGTTTTACCAGGTATTGACCCAAGTATGTTAACTCAATTACATCAGCAAACAAGCGAGGGTCTTTTGGCCTTGTTAAATATGTTTTCTGGAGGTGCATTTTCTAATGCTTCTATTTTTGCTTTAGGGATCATGCCTTATATTTCTGCTTCAATCGTTATTCAGCTTTTAGCTATTGCTGTTCCTTATTTTCAGAAACTACAGCGTGAAGGTGAAAGTGGTAGAAGAAAAATAAATCAGTATACTCGTTATTTAACAATTGCGATATTGCTGTTCCAAGGTCCTTCATATTTGATAAATCTAAAAATGCAAGCAGGACCAGCTTTAAATGCTTCTATAGATTGGACATTGTTTATGATTACCTCTACCATCATTTTGGCAGCAGGAAGTATGTTTATACTATGGCTTGGAGAAAGGATTACAGATAAAGGGATCGGAAATGGTATTTCATTTATTATCTTAATTGGTATCATTGCACGTTTTCCTCAGGCACTATTTCAGGAAATCGTTTCCAGAATGGCTTCACCTGGTGCGGGAGGTTTGGTAATGTTCCTGTTTGAAATCGTATTTCTTCTGTTTGTAATTGCTGCAGCAATAATGTTGGTACAAGGAACAAGGAAAATTCCTGTTCAATATGCTAAAAGAATTGTTGGTAATAAGCAATATGGAGGAGCAAGACAATATATCCCTCTAAAAGTAAATGCGGCTAATGTAATGCCTATCATTTTCGCTCAGGCTATAATGTTTATCCCTATTGCATTTATCGGTTATTCGAATGTTGCTGATGCCAGTGGGGTAGCACGTGCTTTAACAGATCATACCGGTTTCTGGTATAATTTGATATTCGCCATAATGATTATATTGTTTACCTATTTTTATACGGCTATAACAATAAATCCTACTCAGATGGCTGAGGATATGAAAAGAAATAATGGTTTTATTCCCGGTATCAAGCCAGGGAAGAAAACAGCAGAATATATTGATGAAATAATGTCACGCATCACATTGCCTGGCTCATTTTTCTTAGCTTTGGTTGCGGTAATGCCGGCATTTGCTGGTTTATTTGGAATTAAGGCAGAATTTGCTCAATTTTTCGGAGGAACATCTTTACTGATTCTTGTTGGAGTTGTGCTTGATACACTACAACAGGTTGAAAGTCATCTGTTAATGAGGCATTATGATGGTCTGTTAAAATCTGGAAGAATTAAAGGACGTAGTGGAAGTGTTGCTGCTTATTAATTTGTAACAATGATATTTCTTAAAACGGAGGAAGAGATAGAGCTTTTACGGCAGAGCAATTTGTTAGTAGGTAAAACTTTAGCAGAGGTTGCAAGGTTAGTTGAACCTGGAGTAACTACTCGCCAGTTAGATAAAGTAGCTGAAGAGTTTATACGTGATCATGGTGCAATTCCTACTTTTAAAGGCTTTCCTAATCCATACGGAGATTCGTTCCCTAGTTCTTTATGTACTTCAGTAAATGAAGAAGTTGTTCACGGGATACCTAATGATGTACCATTGAAAGAAGGTGATATTGTTTCAGTTGATTGTGGTACTTATATGAATGGTTATTGTGGCGATTCGGCTTATACATTTTGTGTAGGTGAAGTAGACCCGGAGGTGCGCAAACTTTTGAAAGTTACTAAAGAAGCATTGTATTTGGGTATTGAAAATGCAACGCAAGGGAAAAGATTAGGAGATATAGGTTATGCTATACAACAACATTGTGAATCTAATTCTTTTGGTGTAGTTCGTGAATTTGTTGGTCATGGGATAGGAAAAGAGATGCATGAAGACCCGCAAGTTCCTAATTATGGAAAGAGAGGCTATGGTACATTGCTGAAAAAAGGTATGTGTTTAGCTATTGAACCAATGATAACTCAAGCTAATAGACAAATTATTATGGAGAGAGATGGTTGGACAGTAAGAACACGTGATAGAAAATTTGCAGCACATTTTGAACATACCATAGCGGTTGGTGTTGGTAAAGCAGATATTTTATCTTCATTTGAGTTTATAGAACAAGTTTTAGGAAATAAAGCTATTTAATAATATGGCAAAGCAATCCGCAATAGAGCAAGATGGAGTAATTGTAGAAGCATTGTCTAATGCAATGTTTCGTGTAGAGTTAGAAAATGGCCATGAGATTACAGCACATATCTCAGGCAAGATGAGAATGCATTACATTAAAATCTTACCCGGTGATAAAGTAAGAGTAGAAATGTCTCCTTACGATTTATCTAAAGGAAGAATTGTTTTTAGATATAAATAATAAATTAAATATGAAAGTAAGAGCATCATTAAAAAAGCGCACGCCGGAATGTAAAATCGTAAGACGTAATGGCCGTTTGTATGTGATTAATAAGAAAAATCCTAAATATAAACAACGTCAAGGATAATTTATTATTTTTGCAAAAAAAAATAATTTAAATATAATATGGCTATAAGAATCGTTGGGGTAGATTTACCTCAGAATAAAAGGGGCGAAATTGCGTTGACCTATGTTTTTGGAATAGGTCGTAGTAGTTCAGCGAAGATCTTAGACAAAGCAGGCGTTAATAGAGATATAAAAGTTAAAGATTGGACTGATGACCAGGCTGCTAAGATTCGTGAAATTATTGGTAATGAATATAAAGTAGAAGGGGATCTTCGTTCGGAAGTACAGTTAAACATTAAGCGATTAATGGATATCGGTTGTTATCGTGGTGTACGTCATCGTATTGGTTTGCCGGTAAGAGGACAAAGTACAAAAAACAATGCGCGTACTCGTAAAGGAAGAAAGAAAACAGTTGCAAACAAGAAAAAAGCTACTAAATAATAATTGTTGATATGGCAAAAAAAACAGTCGCAGCTAAAAAAAGAAATGTAAAGATAGATGCAAATGGACAGTTACATGTTCACTCATCTTTCAACAATATCATTGTTTCTTTAGCAAACAGTGAAGGACAGATAATTTCATGGTCCTCTGCTGGAAAAATGGGATTCAGGGGTTCTAAAAAGAATACTCCTTATGCAGCTCAGATGGCTGCACAAGATTGCGCTAAGGTTGCATATGACTTAGGCCTGAGAAAGGTAAAAGCATATGTAAAAGGACCGGGTAACGGACGTGAGTCTGCTATTAGAACAGTGCACGGAGCTGGCATTGAGGTTACTGAGATTGTTGATGTAACTCCACTTCCTCACAATGGTTGTCGTCCTCCGAAAAGAAGGAGAGTATAATTTTCCTTTTATTTATAAAATGGCTTGATTTTGTTATTGGATTGCATCTTTCCTTTCTGTAATCGCGGCTGCAACAAATCCAAGTTCATCAATAACAAATTAAATTAAGAAATAAAAAATGGCTAGATATACTGGACCAAAATCAAGAATTGCACGTAAATTCGGTGAAGGTATTTTTGGGGCGGATAAAGTTCTTTCAAAGAAAAACTATCCTCCCGGGCAACATGGTAACTCAAGAAAAAGAAAAACTTCAGAATACGGGATTCAGTTGCGTGAAAAGCAAAAAGCAAAATATACTTATGGTGTATTAGAAAAACAATTCCGTAATTTATTTGATAAAGCTGCTGCAAAAAAAGGTATTACTGGTGAGATTTTACTTCAAAGTCTTGAAGCTCGCCTGGATAATGTTGTTTTCCGTTTAGGTATAGCTCCTACTCGTGCTGCTGCTCGTCAATTAGTAAGTCACAGACATATTACTGTAGATGGTAAAGTCGTTAATATACCTTCTTATGCGGTAAAACCAGGCCAATTAGTTGGTGTTCGTGAAAGATCTAAATCACTGGAAGTAATAGGTAACTCCTTGGCAGGATTTAATCATAGCAAATATGCATGGTTAGAGTGGGATGATTCTTCTAAAGTAGGAAAACTTCTTCACATACCTGAAAGAGCAGATATTCCTGAAAACATTAAAGAACATTTGATTGTTGAGTTATATTCTAAATAATAATTAATTTCATGGCGATATTAGCATTTCAAAAACCTGATAAAGTATTGATGTTGGAAGCGGATTCCAAATTTGGAAAATTTGAATTCCGTCCGTTAGAACCTGGTTTCGGTATTACCGTAGGTAATGCTTTACGCCGTATTCTTCTTTCTTCTTTAGAAGGCTTTGCTATAACAACAATAAAAATTGATGGCGTTGAGCATGAGTTTTCTTCAATACCGGGAGTAAAAGAAGATGTAACCAACATTATTTTGAATCTGAAGCAGGTTAGGTTCAAACAAATAGTTGAAGAATTCGAAAGCGAAAAAGTTAGTATAACGATTGAGAATTCTAGTGAATTTAAGGCAGGTGATATAGGTAAGTATTTGACTGGATTTGAAGTGTTAAATCCTGAATTAGTTATTTGCCATTTAGATTCTAAAGCAACGATGCAAATTGATATTACAATTAATAAAGGACGTGGATATGTTCCATCTGAAGAAAACAGGGAATATTGCACCGACGTAAATGTAATACCAATTGACTCTATTTATACTCCAATCCGTAATGTTAAGTATCAGGTAGAAAACTTCCGTGTAGAACAGAAGACCGACTACGAAAAACTGGTGCTTGAAATAGCTACGGATGGTTCCATACACCCAAAGGATGCATTAAAAGAAGCAGCCAAAATACTTATTTATCACTTTATGTTATTTTCTGATGAGAAGATTACACTTGAAACTCATGATTCAGATAGTAATGAAGAATTTGATGAAGAAGTATTGCATATGCGTCAACTTCTTAAAACTAAGTTGGTTGATATGGACTTATCAGTACGTGCATTGAATTGTTTAAAAGCTGCTGATGTAGAAACATTAGGAGATCTTGTACAATTCAATAAAACCGATCTGCTCAAGTTCAGAAACTTTGGTAAGAAATCGCTTACGGAGCTTGATGATTTGCTCGAAAGTCTGAATCTGTCGTTTGGAACTGATATTTCTAAATACAAATTAGATAAAGAATAACAAATGAGACACAATAAGAAATTTAATCACTTAGGTCGTACTGCTTCTCATAGAGCTGCAATGTTGTCAAACATGGCCTGTTCTTTGATAAAGCACAAAAGAATCACTACGACTGTAGCAAAGGCTAAAGCATTGAAAAAATATGTAGAGCCTTTGATCACAAAATCTAAAAATGACACTACTAACTCTCGTCGTGTTGTATTTAGTTATTTACAAGATAAGTTTGTTGTAACTGAATTATTTAAAGACGTATCTCAAAAAATAGGAGATCGTCCAGGTGGTTACACTCGTATAATAAAGACGGGAAATCGTTTAGGAGATAACGCAGAGATGTGTTTCATTGAACTTGTCGACTACAACGAAAACATGGCTAAAGAAAAAGTTACTAAGAAAGCGCCTCGTACTCGTCGTTCAAAAAAATCTTCTATTGAAGATGCTGCTGTTGCAGCTAAAGCTGATGCTCCTGCAAAAGAGGAAGCAGCTTCTCCAGAAGCTAATGAATAAAAATCTGCAGAATAAGATTTAGAATAAGATTTGATTTTATATAAAGCGTAAAAGGCATCTATTTATGGGTGCCTTTTTTATTTTTCCCTATCTGATACTTTTCTTAATTGCATCTATCAAGAGATTATGGTTCTAAATAGCTGTTTTAAATGCTTTATTTTGTTTGTCATCTATATTTGAGGGTAGAGGTATGGATAATCTAAAATAGTCTTTTAAAATGAGTTAATTTAATTAATAGCTAGTGCTAATCTGTGTGGAGTAAAAGGCTTTAAACTAAAATCCATCACAAGAAGAAGTGCAGAGGTGAGTATCTTGTAGAATTTTATCTTCTAAAGTAATTTTGAGCTGTAAACATTTCTTTATATATAACCTTCTCAGGCACGAAACCCTACTAGGATAGGGGTGATAAAATAGCTACTCAATATTCTTAAGCACAACTTCTGTGATGGAAAATACTTTTTTTATAATACTATTTTCTTTTTATTCCTTCTTATACAATTTATTAATTTTTATAGAAAGTTTTCAATTATATAATCCTTCATTGATTTATTCTTTAGATTATGATCTTTTTATTAATAATTAACGCGGAAACCTCATACGGAATAAGTGGATGGATTTTTACTTTATTTGTCATTGTAAAGTAAATAATCTGTTTTTATTTCCACATCCGAAAGTTTCCTGATACAACAAATATAAGTCGCATCTTTCATCCATATTTTATATGACAGACGAATGTGGTTAATAATAAGTAAATGTCCATTGTCCCTCCCACATTAATCTCCATATGAGGTCTTTTTTAATTATCTCTTTTATTCTTAGTTTATGTGAGTTTTGTCTGAAAACATGTATTATAAAATAATAATGTAATTGTAATTGAATTTATTTTTAATCTTGATTTAATGACAAATCTCAAATAATTTTATTACTTTATTATATAAATAATTGATACTCCTAATTTTGTAATTCCTATATAATGCTTTGAGCCTTTTCCTATAATTTCTTCACATTTTGCAGAAGGATATTTATCATAATCGGTATAAAAATATCCTGCACCCACATTCGCTTCCATAGACCATCTGGGAGCAATATACCATTGATATCCATAAGTTATTCCTCCTCCATATAGATCGCCTTGATAACGGTTGTTTTTGAGGTCAGGAAAGATATCTAATGGAAACTTGATATCTGATATGTTAAATCTTGCATAATCCAAATGGATACCAAGATAATGCTTGCTAAAAGTCTCACAAAACCAATACCTTATTTCAGGCTGAAAATTTAGAAATTTAAATTTCCTGTTCTTAGAGAATGTCCATGGATTATAATTAATGGACATATCTAGAGAATATTTTTTATTTAAACGAACACCTATACCCAGATTAAGGGTTAACAGTCCACTATATAACAAATTGTTTTTCACAACCCATGCCGGTAAATATGTTGGTGGGCATGGTAATGGCTGTTCAATATCTTCTATATTTCCCATATTCTGAGCTAACAAATTATCTTCTACAGGAGTCAATGCAACATCTTCTGTTAAAGTGTCAATCTTTATAGCTTCAGTAATCAGATAAAAATTTAAAAGATCCTCCTGTTCGTCTTCGTCGGTAAATTTCATTATTTCTTCTTCAAATGCTGTTTCTTCTTGCTGGAGAATAATAATGTGATTGCCATTTATTTTATATGTATATCCGGTATTTCTTAAGATAGAATTGATAGCTGAATCAATATCCATGTTTCTTAAGGAAACGGATACTTTCCGTGATGTATCTATTTTAGAGACATTATATGCAAAATGATGTCCTGTTTGTGTTTCTATCGCACGAAAAACTTCTTTAAGCGTGATATAACTGTTGTCAATAGTTATGGTAGCATTTTGAGCCATCATAGATAACGGTAGTAAAAGTAGAATAAATAAGGGTGCCAGCCTTTTTAAAAGTAAAGAACTCTTTTCATTACTCAAATGCTTTGCTCTATACATTTGCATTGTGTTGATACTTTATTACAATTAATGGTTTTTGGGATTAGTACTAAAAAAGAGAAATAGTTGCTCAATCTACTTTCTGATTTTTCCTGCACCAAATATAATCCGGTTAATCTGAATATAAGTAAACTTTATCTGCCCGTATGTCTATCCTTACATTTCCTATTAAATCTTTTATTACACTCATTATCTGGTGTATATTTTCTTCGTGCGTAAATCTTACAGAATAAATTTCATCAGTTAATATCTGTTTATCTGCTTCAATTGTTACGTTAAAATGACGTTCCAGAAAACGGAAAATTTCACCTAGCGTCATGTCATTGCATACAATATATCCCTTAGTCCATCCAGCATTACAATCGTTGTCTATTTCACCTACTTTGGATGTATTGGATCCATTATTGAATATTAATTGTTTTTCTCCTTCTAATATATGTACTTCATCATTTATTGTTTTTATTTGTATTTTTCCACTTTTTAGTTCTACAACTGCATTGCTATCACCCGGATAGGCTCTCACATTAAATTTAGTACCTAACACTTTAATCGAGAAATAAGGCGTTTCTACTATAATAGGTCTTTCCTTGTTCTCTACAATCTCAAAGTATGCTTCTCCTCTCAGTTTAATTATGCGTTCACTATCTTTTTTGTGATCATCCGCATATGATAAACTGCTTCCGGCATTTAGCCATACTTTTGAGTTGTCAGGAAGTGTTATGTGTTCCTGCGATCCATACGGCACTGCAAATTCTATAAACTCAGGCTTAGGAAGATTTTCCACTGAGGTAACTTCTGCTATTTGCTGATCTTCCATGCTGGAATTATAAAAATAGACTCCACCAACGATCAATAAAGGGATTGTTATTATTGCTGCAACCCTTAATATTAGCGAAAAATAAGGTTTTTTCTCGTTTTTAGCAATAAATCCTATTTTTCTGTTTACCTCGTTTAAAGATTTGTATACGGAGCTGTCTGCTTCAATAAAGCAATTTTCCCAATAAGCTCTTAAATAAAAATCTTTTTCTTCCGCATGATTTTCATCTATAATCCATCTTTGAATATTTTCTTCCTGTTCTTTCGAATATTTATTTTCGAAAAACAGATTGATAATTTCAGCAACGGAACTTTGACGTTTCTTTTTCATGCAACGGCTTTTTTAAATTACTCAATAAATGAAAATTATCTTCATAAAGAAGTGTTTTCCAAAAGCCAGATATGCCAGTACCTCGTCATGTAAATTTCACTTATCTTCTTAATATATATACAGTCGGAAAAGCCTAGTCTCCCGATTTTAACAGTCTTTTTTAAAAAAATATCAGGAATAAGGATATTATATTTCTTAATTCTTTCAAAGCTAAGCTAAGCTGATTTTCCACTGTCTTCTTTGAAATGTTCAATTGAGAAGCTATTTCATCATTTGTTAAACCTTCATTCCTACTAAGTTTATAAATTTGCTTACGTCGGTCCGGCATTTGCGAAACCGTCATTTTTATCAATAAGTCTGTTTCTTTAGCATATAATATATCTTCAGAATTAACATATTCTTCTGTATTCGATAAATCACTAGCATAAGATTCGCGTACAAATTTGCTCTTTAAAAAATTGATAGCCGAGTTTCTGGCCATTACATATAAATATGTACTAAAACTTTTTTCAAGGTTAATCGTATTATGATTGATCCATAATTTTACAAATAACTCTTGCGCTAATTCTTCTGCATCGTCTTCTGATCTTAACAAGCCATTAATAAAATGCTTAACTTTATTGAAGTAAGCGATAAATACCATTTCGAATGCTGCATGATTCCCATCACGCAGTTCCTGGATGGTCTTTTTTTCTATCTTAACACTCATATGGTTAATTTATCTTGCATATTAATGGTGTATTTCTCTACAAATATATCCCATATGAACACAAAAAAGGCATATTTATCTTTTTTTTTATTCTATTAGGTTTTTGGTATTTATTTATATTATATAATTATTTCATAAAATAATGACTTTATTATTAATAAAATATATTTATTTATTAGCCTTAAAATTTTCTTTTTTTTATTCCTTTCTCTTCTTTTTTTAATTTTTATTTAACAAAAAAAGCGTGGAAACTGTTCTATTCCGTTACGAGGTACTGGCATACCCAACTATCGAAACAGGCAATCCCACGCTATACTGTTATTGTATAGTCTAAAAATGTTACTAGTATCCCGATAGTTTTGAAAAGTGCCAGTTTTCGTAACGAGACCTGTTTATGTATCTTTTTTAAAAAACGAATGAATAAATAATATACGGGTTGAAATCATGTGCTTTTTTCTGCATATTACTTTAGGTATAATAAAATTATGCTAACAAAAATATGATTATTCCCCCGCTCATAAATATTCTATTCATAGAATAATAGGGCAAATATAGATA
>PPYE01679977.1_pt1 | contig 94804 bp, 109 predicted proteins | sample 1559881 | NCBI WGS metagenome assembly PPYE01 (sample SAMN08240022, study PRJNA423297) | Human gut metagenome, whole genome shotgun sequencing project.
CTATATTATCTGTGTTATATTATAAAGTGGAAATGAAAAGGAAAATTGTGAAATATAAAAAAATGTTGAAAAGACTTTTCTTTTATGATATAATTAGTTAGTCGTGAGTTTAGAATTAGGAGGTGGAAATCGTGACCGTTTTAAATACGATTTTAACTATTGTATTTATTATACTGAGTATTGTAATTACAGTGATTATCTTAATGCAGGAGGGGAAATCTGCAGGTCTTGGCGCGATCGCCGGAGCAGCAGATACTTACTGGGGCAAAAATAAGGGACGTTCCATGGAAGGAATGCTTGTAAAGCTTACAAGAATTTTTGTGATCCTGTTCCTTGTCATTGCAATGGTTCTGAATTTGGGAATCTGGTAGAAACCGGAAGCTGTCGATTACATCGGCAGCTTTTTTCATTATATAAGGAGAAGATCTGGGTATGGACGCAAAGTATGAACAGCGGAAAAAAATGATATATGACTTTATGTGCGATGATATGTATGTCCCGATGAAAATCAAGGAACTGGCGATTGTCCTCGGTGTGAAAAAAGATCAGCGCCCACAGTTGGAACAGATTCTGAATGATTTGATGATGGAGGGGCGCATCGTCTGCTCCAAGAGAGGAAAGTTCAGCAAATCCGAAGAGAAAAAGATCGTAGGCACGTTTCAGGCACATCCGAAAGGATTTGGATTTGTCAGTGTGGAGGGGGAAAAGGAAGATATCTTTATTCCGGAATCCGAAACTAACGGTGCGATGCATATGGATACGGTAGAGATTTCCGTATCACCGGCAGTGACCGGACGCCGCAGGGAGGGAAAGGTGCTGCATGTGCTTGAACGGGGCATGAAGCAGGTGGTGTGCACGTATCAGCTGAATAAAAATTTTGGCTTTGCAGTGCCGGATAATCCAAAGTTTGGTTCGGATATTTTTATTCCGCTGGAGCGTTCGAAAGGAGCTGTAAACGGTCATAAAGTTGTTGTTGAAATCACACAGTACGGGAAAAAGGGAAAGAATCCGGAAGGAAAAGTGGTGGAGATTCTCGGGCATATCAATGATCCGGGGGTGGATATCCTTTCTATTGTGCGCGCTTACGGGCTTCCGGTGGAATTTGATCCGAAGGTCATGACGCAGGTAGAGCATGTGGCAAAGCCGGTATCGGAAGCGGATATGGCAGGACGCATGGATCTGCGCGACTGGCAGATGGTGACCATCGATGGCGAAGATGCCAAGGATCTGGATGATGCGGTGTCACTTACCATGGACCATGAAAATTATATTCTGGGTGTGCATATTGCGGATGTGTCCAATTATGTGCAGGAGCACAGTGCTCTTGACACGGAAGCGTTGAAGAGAGGAACTTCTGTATATCTGGTGGACCGGGTGATTCCGATGCTGCCGCATGCCCTGTCAAACGGAATCTGTTCCCTCAACCAGGGGGAAGAGAGGCTGGCACTCAGTTGCATCATGACGGTCAATCCTAAGGGCGAAATTATCGATCACACAATCACAGAGTCCGTTATCTGCGTGGACCGGCGTATGACGTATACCAATGTGAAAAAAATTCTGGCAGACCATGATCCGGAGGTGATGGCGGAATATGAGCCACTGGTTCCGATGTTTGAAAAGATGGCAGAACTGGCAGCAATTCTTCGCAAAAAGCGTATGAAGCGTGGTTCCATCGACTTTGATTTTCCGGAAACAAAGGTAATACTGGATAAGAATGGAAATCCGGTAGATATCCGTCCGTATGACCGCAATGTGGCAACGAAACTGATTGAGGATTTTATGCTTGCTGCAAACGAGACGGTGGCAGCCGAATATTACTGGAGAGAACTTCCGTTTGTCTATCGTACGCATGAGCAGCCAGATTCGGAAAAAATACAGAAACTATCCACGTTTATCAATAATTTCGGGTACTCTCTCCACATAGGAAGTGATGAGGTGCATCCGAAAGAACTGCAGAAGCTGCTGGAAAAAATCGACGGAACTTCGGAGGAGCCGCTGATCAGCCGTCTGACCCTTCGCTCGATGAAGCAGGCACGCTATACGGTGGAAAATACCGGGCATTTTGGTCTGGCAGCGGATTGTTACTGCCATTTTACTTCACCGATCCGCCGGTATCCGGATCTGCAGATCCACCGGATTATCAAGGACAGTCTGCGGGGGCGTCTGGGCGAAAAGCGCATTGGCCACTATACGCAGATACTGCCGGAGGTTGCAAAGCATGCCAGTGAGATGGAACGGCGTGCAGATGAGGCCGAGCGGGAGACAATTAAGCTGAAAAAAGTGCAGTATATGGAAAACCATATCGGAGAAACCTTTGCCGGTGTTATTTCCGGAGTCGCAGAGTACGGATTTTTCGTGGAGCTGGAAAATACTGTGGAGGGTCTGGTACGTGTGACTTCCCTCACCGATGATTTTTATCAGTATTATGAAGAAACTTATGAACTGGTGGGAGAAGCAACGAACCGTAGGTTTAAACTGGGGCAGCAGGTGCGTGTGACGGTGGATAACTGTGACCGGATCATGCGGACAATTGATTTTACACTTGCAGATTCTGACGAAAATTGATGGAATTCTTAAAATTTTCAAAATAAAAGCAGCAGTTTATTGCATTTTGCAGGAAAATCATATACACTGAGTTTACAAAACAAAAAGGAGGGAGCCGGGATGGCGAAACAACCGAAGAAGTTAATAGCCAACAATAAAAAAGTCTATCACGATTATTTTCTTGAAGAGACTTTTGAAGCCGGTATCGCTCTTGCTGGAACCGAAGTAAAGTCCATGCGCATGGGCAAGTGCAGCATCAAGGAATCCTTTATCCATATTGAAAATGGGGAGGTGATCCTCTATGGTATGCATATCAGCCCATATGAGAAGGGAAATATTTTCAACAAAGATCCGCTCCGGCCGCGCAAGCTTCTGATGCACAAGAAAGAGATTCAGAAGATGGTCGGTAAGATCGCGCAGAAAGGATACACGATTGTTCCAGTGGAAGTATACTTCAAAGGAAGTCTTGTAAAAGTGCAGGTTGCTCTGGCAAAAGGAAAGAAGCTTTACGATAAGCGTCAGGACATTGCCAAAAAAGACCAGCGGCGGGAAGCCGAACGGGATTTCAAAGTGCGGAATCTTGGATAGGTGTTTCGCAAAAAAGGCGGGAGGCAAGAGTTATATTTTTGCTCCCCGAGGAAAGAGGAGCGCAGTCAAGCTTTCGCTACGCAAAATCTTGATGCGAGGTAATATTTTTTGCTTCGCAAAAACATTGCAAGGGCTAGTAATGGTTTCGACAGGGATCATGCAGCTGGAGAAGCGAGTCGTACGGGATACGTTAAATTCCACAATTAAAATTAAACGCTGAAGATAATTTAGCATACGCTGCCTAATGGCAGCAGTCTGACCTAGGGCACTCACACTTTAGGATCCAGGCTTCGACTCTGTGAGAAACGACGCAGGCTAAGCTTTGCACCTGTGGGCGTATCATGAAGCTACTAAAACCACAAGGATGTTTGTTTTCGTGTGGTGGAGGGAATGTCAAAGAATAAACTACACTCGTAGAAGGACAGGGAATTGGTTTTTGGACACGGGTTCGACTCCCGTCTAGTCCACTAAAAAAGGTGCTTAAATAAGCACCTTTTTATTTTTCGTGTGAACTTTCGTGTGAACTTTTGTCGATAAAGTTATTGAAATAATCGTCTATTTTTTGATCTACGGCGATTCGTTCTGCCCGATACGTCTGCATGTAGGTTCCTTTCATGATCTTATCTGTTTTCCACCCGCCGCGTTCCATTGCATATTTGTCCGGAACGTTCAGCATTGCCATCACTGACGCGTTCACGTGCCGCAAATCGTGGAAAGACATATGAGGTAGACCATTCTTCTTAAGCATATAAGTAAACCGGTTTGCTACAGCCTTTGCGCTTAGAGTAACCAATCTGTCAGTAGTCACTTTGTCAATCAGTTCTTTAATGTATTCCGGCATCAGTAACATTCTGTTACGAGCGTCATTCTTTGCAATCTTTTTGTCAATTTCTTTCCCATCAACTGTAATGGTAACCTGATCTATAAAAATATAATCCCCTTTTATAGATCCGGACTTGGTTAATCCTTTTATTTCCGACAGTGTGAAACTTAACCACATTGCAAGCAACACTGGCAATTCAATCTCTGTGCCTTTTACCATGTTGAAAATTACATTCGGTGATGAAATGTCGTGTATAACTTTTGCCGGGGTTGGCAGTTTTACATCCAATATGGTTCCAGGGGAATATTTTTTTATCACTGTGGATATTAGACCATATTCGTTTACTACCGTTTTGGAAGAGATAGGCTTTCCCTTGCAACGTCTGGAATCGGATTTTCTTTTACACTCTTCGTTTATGGCACGTTGCATAATATCGCTGTTTATTTTGCTGATCGGAACATTCATAACGGTTTTAAAGGCGTTATCCTTGATGGTTTTATATCCTGATATAGTAGTGGCAGATAATACCTCTAAATAGGTTTCTATGTACCTGTCAATCCCTTCTATGAGCGTCATAGCTGTAGTTGGAGTGGATTTTTTAGTAAAGGCAAACTGTGATGCCAAGTATTCAGACTCTTTTTTTGTATCGGCTGTAAAAGACCGCATATGTTTTTTCTTTTTCCCGTCTGGCAAAACTTCTGTGTAGTCGTATACCTGTGTTCTCCATTTGCCGGATGGTAGTTTTTTTGCTTTAGCCATATTGTATCCTCCTAAAAATAGGCGCAAAAATAGCGCGGTAGTTGATTTATCGCGCTCCGAATGATACAATATGCTTGTTCACGGCGTGTATCTTCGGAGCACGTTTGCCGTCTCGGTGTTTCAGCACCGGGGCGGTTTTTATTATACAATTACAAAAACTTTTGGTACTAAGCAGAGCAATAATAAAACAATTATAACAACGGTTATAATCAGTGGAAGAGTCTTTCTTTCATGCTCCTCTACTTTTTCCTGTTTCATTTCATCTTTTGGAAGTCCTTGACGCACTGTATTTGAATATTGTAGATTATTTCCACAATATATGCAGCGCGTTGATCCTGGAGTATTTAATTTCCAACAATGATTGCACTGAATTTTATCCCCGTTTTCTTCCATATATGTATGCACGTCATATCCACATTTGGGGCAGTGAATAGTTTCAGTACTAATTAAGTCTCCACATTCTGGACATTTGAATAGTGCCATATTAGTATTCTCCTTTAATCATATTGTCAAATTCCCTTACTCTATTTTGAATTTTTAAATCCCATTTCTGCCCATCAAACATTTGACCAGATAACATTTCGTGGATGTATTGTTTGAATTCGCTATATGTAAAGAAACTTGGAGGTTTATTGATAAATAACAATTCATAATTTATATAAGGTTCTTGGCTTGCTAATTTTTCGGTATCTTTATTTGGCTTTGGAACAATATAACTGTTGTAAGAACTGGGGAAAACGCCATGCTCCAACGAGCTATATGCGTGAAAACAAAAACACGTTTGTATATACAAATTTTCAACGTAGTTAGTTGATATAACATCGGCAGGAACATTGTTGGTTGTTTTCTTTGATTCTTCAATTAGCATATTGTATAGTTGTAAAGATATTGAACCAACATCTTCGAAGTCCCTATGGCGTTCAAAAAAGAACTTCCTATTTGTTAAAATCTGAAACATTGTGTCATAAAAGTTCCGGTGGTATCGTCCGCCATTAGGTATTCTGTTATCATTAAATTCTGCGAGTGAAATCAAATATAAATATTTATGTAGTGGCACATAATCTTCATTTGCTGCAAGGTAAGAATGCCCCTTTTCAGAAAGAATATATAATGGATTTTCACTGAGTATTCTATTTACCTCAGAAGAAGAAAGCTCATTTGCAATTCGTTGCGCCAATTCGGATTTATTACCAGTCTTTTTTACTCTTACACTTTCGGCTATTGTTTTTAATTCTTGAGAATTATATTTTGCAATAAGTGTATTTATTATATCCGCCCGCATAATATATTTTTCTGAAATCAAGAACTGAGTATAGGAGTCAAAATTGATAATCCCGAGATCATGCAACCTGTTTTGCGAAAAGCTATGTAAATTGCGAGCCCCTTTTGAAAAACAGGATAATATATCTATCAGAGCATATTCTTGTTTTTCAGAAGAAGAAGCTTCTCGATAGTAATTATAATTAACTTTTTGATATTGATGTTGACTCCAATAAGACAGTATTTCCATAACATGCTCATGAGTTGAGGCAGGACCAATATAATTTTCTGTTTGATGAGCAGTATTATCACACTTAATGTTATTTGATTGAAAATGAGAGTCTCTAAAATCAGATTCTTTGTATAGATTCTCTATTTTGAAAAAATTCAAGATTTTATCAAAAAACATAATTGTTCTCCCTAAATCAAGATTTTATTTTTAAAATTCATGATTTTTTTATCATATCCAGCGATTCTTGCTATCTGATCTGCCGATATGCCTGGATTTTCTAAAATCAATTCGTCCGGTATAAGTAGCTCAGCGGCAAATGTATTTGCTTCAATTTCCATCTTGGATGTGAGCAGCAAAGTTTTGTTTCTTATAAAGTAACAATTCTCTTTCCTGTGCATAATCGAGTGTGCAAGCTCATGAGCCATTACGAGCCGCATTTCATTTTCTTCCAGATCTTCGTTCAGAAATACGCATTTATGGTTTTTTAGGAACATATAACATCCAGCGCGACTGCCAAGCTCTCCAATTTGAACCTCTACATTTAGGCTTTTTGCAAGATCATATGGATTTCTGGTATTAAATTTTCTTACATAATAATTGACTAACTGTTTTATGTCTTTTCTCAATTATGTAACACCTACTTTTTGTTTTTGTTAGGATTATATTTTTCTTTATTGATCGGTTTCAATTTGCGCATCATCAATTCTATTTGTCCGAGCAGCAACTCGGCATCATCTTTTGGTATCGGTTCTCCGTCATAGGATAGTGGACCAGCAGATTCATCTAATAATTTGTTGCGCATATTTTCCATGTCTTTGGCAATATCTCTTTCATCCGATGCAGTAATGGCATAAGGATCATCTATTTGTGTTCCCCCTGTCATTAGATAGTCCATTGTTACATTGAAGTATTCGCATATTGCCTTTGCCGTTTTTGCAGAGCATTCAGAACCTTTATTTTTCCATGTACTTATTGTAGATGAATTAATTCCAGTATCTTTGCAAAAACGATACGGTGTTATGCCTTTTTCCTTGCATAGCTTTTCAAATATTTCATACATAATTTTCCCTCTTTCTAAAATATCTCGGGAAAACGAAATAAAACTATTGACAAGTTCGGTATAACGAGATATAGTATAGACATACCTCGGTAATACGAACTGATTCGTTGACCAGACGAGATAATTCGGTTTAGTGATTTAATTCGTTTTGACAAACCTAATATATCACTAAACCGAGGTATACACAAGTATAAAATCCATACAAAAAGGAGGGATATTTTTGTCGAAAATGTACACTTGTGACGAAGTTGCAGAGAGATACAAGGTAAAAGTCATTACGGTATGGGACTGGATTCGCCAGAAGAAACTCAATGCAATCAAGCTCGGTAGAGAATACAGAATTTCCGAGGACGATTTGACAAGGTTTGAGGATGAGCGAAAAACAATTCGTACCTAAGAGCAGGATACAGCGTTGTGCGTCCAATAAAAAGGACCGCAGAAGGGAGAGTGAGAACGTGGAGGCAGTAGATAAGCTTATAGAAGCATTAGCAATTCATATCAGTGAAGTCATTTCATCTGATAAAGAACGTGAACATGAGGTCGCAGAGAAGACAAAGGCTCTTGCAGAGCTGGTGTCCGCAAGAGCCATGTACTTTCAGAAACCCTGTATAGAAAGTGTTGAAAAAGGTGTTATGAGAGCTGTTTCATCAGCCATTCATGGTACTGGCGAAGAATTTCAAGGCTGATTGATGTGGAAAGTGCAGACGCATTGGTGACTGGATTGCTATTTACATCTACACTTTCTGCACCACGGGCAATGATCTCTGATTGATCTAAAGCTTGTACAAAAGCATCAAAATTTTGCATTTAGTGAGATCTCCTTTCGTAATACTCGGACGCGGCAACGTCCTGTAAGGAGATTATAACACGAAGAACATAGGAGAGAAAGTAACAGAAGGGAGAGTGAGTATGAACAGATTACAGCAGTACATTTTTGGAAAACTCGGAAAGCTGAAGCATGAAATTGATCTGGAAGCGCATGCATATGATCGGCTTTACTGGATGGATCTGCGGCAGAGAGGAATGAAAGAAGATCTCGAAAAATTGAAGGAGAAAGTAGCGGAATTGGAAAAAGCCCGGCATGATACTTAATTTTTAGCTTTTGTAGTTCCTAATTAAGTGACATTTATTTATCCCATCTTCTGTTCCATCACATCTGATTTGAGAACGAAGTGGGCAACTATGAGAGATATCAACATTGACATCGTTTATCTTCTCATAGCAATGAGTAATTATTACTTCTCGTTTATTTCGAGGACAGTTAGTTTTTTCTTTTTCAAACATATGTTACTCCGTTTCTTGCCGGGCATATAAAGGGTAACATCCAAAAGAAATTATTTCAAGGTAACAGTAGAAAGGAGAGCGAGAAAATGCCGAAAACGAATCTTGCGCAGAGCGCCACAAAGAAGAAAATGGCCTACGTTCGCGGAATGATGGCGGGCGGACAGGCACAACAAGGCAAAGATCCGGCAGACCTTGCCCCGAAGTTTGGAGTTACGGAGAAAACAATCCAAAACTGGATCAGAAAGCCAGAAAGAATGAACGTTGAGAACTTTTTCCGGCTGGCAGATGATCTTGGATTGAAGATCACAGTGGAGTTTAAGGAAATTCCGGAATAGGAGAAATATGAAAGAAAGAGTATTTAAGATCGGAGTCGCAATTATGGCGCTTGGTGCAACAGCGATGGGCTCGAAAGGAGTTGGCTGGATAATTGCCGCAGGAATGGTAATTGCTGGCGCGGTGATCGCACATGTGGCATACACACTCGAGAGAGTGGAAAAAGAGCGGAAAGAAACTGAGCGTCGTATACAGCAGCTACGGAAAGTCAGGAAAGGAGAAAAATGCACATCAGTGAAATAAAGCGTATGTATCCGCAATATCCGAATGAAGCTTCGAATCTCACGTACCCGCGAAAGGAAAAGAAAAATGATGGGGATTTCAAGGAAGTGTTGGATGTGGAAATAAAAAAGATGGAATCAGCCGACCAAAGCAATGATTCCATCTAATTGGGGGGGGTGTTTCTCTCTCGGGAAACAAAAGAAAAATAAGCATTAAAAATGCTATGCTATTATTTTACAAAAAATATATTTAATGTGCAAGTGGAAAATATGAATTTAAGTCAGATTGAATCCCTTGTAAGTGCGTATTTGCACTGCAAGGATGCAGAAAAGATTCTGAATAATGCAGGATCATTTATTTACACAGAGGCAGCGTGTCCACTTATGGACGAACCGATGGAGCAGATCTATGCGGTGCTGATAGACGGGCAGGATGATGAGACAGCGGACTGGATCTATGATCTGCTGCAAAAAGGTGAAGCAAAGGCAATCTATGATCTGCTGCAGGAAGGAGCCGACAATGGAAACGATCCCGGATAATTATGATTTCTTCCGGATGCATGAGGATGAGCAGGACAAATGGCTGGAACAACGGCCGGTGTGTGTCTGCTGCGGTGATCATATTCAGGATGATTATTGTTATGACGTTGGCGGAGAAATCTACTGTGAAGATTGTATGGTTTCATGCTTCCGGAAGGTGGTGTGATGTATTACAGACCCTGCCCCTATTGTGGGGCACATCTTGATCCGGGTGAATCATGTGACTGCCTGGAAAAGAAAAAGGAGAACAATAAAAACATCCTTGCAGCATATAGAAGTGGCAGGGATGGACAGATGGAAATGAAGTTGGAGGATATGATGTATGGCACTTAAATCGTGGGAAGAAATGCGCAAAATTGACGTAACTCCATATTGCCAGGAACGGGATGGAATGACGTATCTCAATTGGGCAAAATGTATTGATTTGCTGCATGAGAATGGTGCAAAGAAAGTTTACTGGGTGCCGATTCCGGATGAGGGAACGGGAAGTTCTTTGCGTATGGTTTCAAAAGATTTCACAGATAGCAAAGGAAATACAAACCGATGCTATGAGACACGGATACATGTCGTTATTGATGAAAATGAGTATGAAATGCAGTCACCGGTGATGAATGGCTCCAATCCGGTCAAGGATAATTCCATGAGCCAGCAGAGGGTATGGAACAGTATGTGCCGGTCCTTTGTAAAGTGTGTGGCAATTCATACGGGGCTTGGATTTAACCTGTGGCTCAAAGAAGAAATGCAGCCGTTTAACAACATCATTCCGAGGAATGAGGAGAAGCCGAGCCCGGCAAATATTAAGATCCTGAAAGACCTGTGCCTCAAACATAAGGTGAATCTTGAATACTGGATCACGAGCAACGGAAAGACTTGGGACAGTTTATCAGCAGAAGATGTTGGTACAATGCTGAACAGTCTGAAATCGAAGTATGGTGATGACTGATGTATACGATGGTAGATGTGAAGCAGTACCGGGAAAACAGCGATGGAACAGATCTTGTTGTTTCTGTTCCGGGAATGAAACTTGGGGGGCTGCTCCAGAGAAAGAAGATCAAGAATGCAGAGATCCGGTTTGATGACGGGCGGCACATATCTGCGGAACAGCGAAAAAAAGCATACGCAACCATCCGTGATATTGCAGACTGGACAGGATATCCGTCGGAGCAGATGAAAAGAATTTTGAAGGACGAGCACATGATCCGTACAGGAGATCCTGATTTCAGTCTTTCCAATTGCTCTATGGATACGGCGCGGGAGTTTATCAATACGATCTTGGAATTTGCTTTAGAGTGGGGAATCCCGCTTTCAGACAATGCGATTGACCGGACGGATGATATCGGGCGGTATCTGTATTACTGCCTAATGCATAAAAAGTGTGCCATCTGCGGCAAGGATGGGGAAATCCATCATGAAGATGCAATCGGTATGGGAAATAACCGCCGGAAGGTGGATGATTCGGGTTATAAGAAGATCTGCCTGTGCAGGGAGCACCATACGATTGCTCACCAGATGGGAGTGATCCGGTTCCGGCAGATGTATAAGGTGTATGGAATTGTTGTGAAGGCGGAATGAAAATGACATTTGAAAGGTGGCGAGAAGTGCTGATTCGGGAGGTGGAGTGATTGGATGGCAACTACATAAAGCTGAGCCGCGGGCTACTGGAATGGGAATGGTACACAGATATCAATACAACCCGGCTGTTTATCCATATGCTTCTGAAAGCCAACTGGAAGGATGGAAATTTCAAAGGGACAACGGTTCCACGTGGATCGTTTGTCTCATCCATCGGGAAGCTGTCGGGCGAAACAGGGCTTACGGAGCGCGAAATCCGCACCGCAATTTCACATCTGAAAAAGACAGGCGAAGTGACAAGCAAAACGACAAACAAATTTACTGTATTTACAGTGGTTAAGTACGATTTGTACCAGACAACCGACAAGCAAAATGACAGGCAACCGACAGGCAACCGACATTCTAACGACATTCAAACGACAACAATAGAAGAAAAGAAAGAAGGGAAGAAGGGAAGAAGGAAAGAAACACACCCCCTATATCCCCCGTGGAACGGTTTGCAGATTTTGCCGCAGCCTATCCGAAAACCTGCATTGGTTATCTGGCAGAGACGGAATACTGCAATGCGGTTGATGCCGGAGTGTCGGAAGCTGGCCTGATTGCAGCGGCAGAGAATTATGCTATTGCCTGCCAGCGGAAAAAGACACCAGCCCGGTACATCAAGAACCCGGAGAACTTTTTGAAAGAAAACCTGTTTATGCAATACCTGGAAGGAGTGGATGATGGACCAGCAGATGAAAAACATGATCAACGGAATACTGGAGCGCGTGAAAAAGCGCTCAACGAACTGCTTGAAGAACGCGGATGTTCCGGATGTTTCGAAGGGTTCTGATGTGTGCCCAGTCTGCAAGGGCAGCGAATGGATTCTGACCGAAAAGGACGGTATTGAAACAGCCGTGCCGTGTAAGTGCCGGGAGCGTGCGGTCATGTTGCGGCGGCTGCGGTTTGCGGATATCCCGGAAGCATTCAGGGGAATGGAACTGAAAACATTTCGGATGGATGTGTACCGGGAGCGGGACAGCAGGAAGAAAGTGTCGGATGCCTGCCGGATCATAAAAGCGTACCTCGGGGATTTTGAGAACCAGAGGGAGCAGGGGATGGGACTGTTTATCTGGTCCCGGACAAAGGGCAGTGGGAAAACAAGGATTGCGGCAGGGATTGCAAACGAGCTGATGAAAAGCTACGCAGTCAAATTTGCGGTATCACTGACCATCCTGCAGGAAATCAAGAATACATGGCGGCGGGACGCGGAATACAGTGAGAGCCGTTTGCTGGATGCACTCTGCACCACAGATATCCTGGTCATTGATGATTTCGGAGTGGAACGGCCGGCAGACTGGATCAATGACAAGCTGTACCAGATCATCAATGAGCGTTATATAAACCGGAAAGTGACGATTTTCACAAGTAATGAATTTCTGGAAACGCTGCAGTATGATGACCGCATCACGAACCGGATCAAGGAGCGAACCTACCAGATCGCATTCCCGGAAGAAAGCGTGCGGGATCATATCGCAGAGCTGCATCAGGAGGACATGATCCGGAAGCTGATGGACGGTTGAAACACCAGCGAAAGCAAAAGAAACCATTGCAAGTGCGGAATTATAGTTATCACAAAAGCCATGATCTTAACTTGCCAATATCGGGGCGGCAATCGCCCCATTACCAAAAGGGGTGAGAGAAATACATAAAAGCAATAAGGACAAACGTCTGAAGCGTGAAAATATAAAGCTGATCGGGCAGATCCAAGGATACGAAGATTCCAAGCCGGAACATCGAGACCCGAAAGCATACAAGAAATTTAAGACAGAGCCTACTTACTACGGCAGCGGCAGGATTTGCAGCTATGGGGACAAGACGAAAGTCTGTGATCCGAGTTGCAGATTTTGGAACACCTGTGTAAAAGGGCGGAATGCTGGAAAGGAGAAGTAATGCACGGAGTAACACAAAGGGAGCAACTGATACCGATGAGCGTATACCAAAAGGAACTTGCAAAGGCACGCCTTGGGGATAATATTGCGAACCATATGGGATTTATATTTGCCCTTGCACTGTATGACAAATTTGATCTGGCATTTAAGCAGATCACGAACTATTACACCAAAACGGTAAGCAAGCGTGTTGCATGGCAGGACGATGATAACGAAGATGTTACGAACGAAAGCATGATGGAGTATTGCCGGAAACGGAAAATTGATGTGGTCGGCTGGGTGAAGTCGATACCAATGTCGCAGAAGTTGTACATGGCGGATATTCAGAAAGGGCGTGCAGTGCTTGGTGCTGACCGGAACATCGAGAGCGCACTTGCATCTACGATGTATCTGACAATCCCGACATTGAAAGAGTCATATCGATTCTCGAATGCCAAGATCGAGGAATTTATGAAGTGGGTTGCGTATTACATTGATTCCTATTGGAGAAAACAGCCGAAGAGCAAAGAACACTATCTGTCAGATGCGATTATCCGGCAGACGTTTATTGAGGATGAGCATTGGGATATTGTTACAGGAGAGGCGGTGTAAACATGACGAATAAAGAAAATATGGAAATGAGATTATAGAACTTGCGTGTAAGGGAGATAAAATTGCAGTTCGCAACGGGAAAATGACTTCTTGTGACAATCTTCTTTGCAAAGATTGTGATTTCGGTTATTCAGATTGTAATGAAAAAATACTGAAATGGGCGAATAGTGAGTATGTTGAGCCATCTGTTGATTGGAGTAAGGTAGCAGTCGATACGCAGATTTTGGTAAGAAATAGCGAAGAAGAAACGTGGAGAAAAAGATATTTTGCAAAATATGAGCATGAAACGGTGTATGCGTGGTCAGGAGGAGCAACATCATGGAGCGTGCTTGACGTCGTCAAAGATATACTCGATTGGAAAATGGCAAAGTTGGCAGAAAGTGAGGAATAGTATGGGCGGAAATGTAGTAAGCAACCTTTGTTCATTGCCAGCAACGGATTTGAATTTTACATCAGAACTTAATCGGGCAACGGCATATCAGATTAAGCAGGCAATCGAGACAATGGAACAAAACGGTGGGAAAAATAAAGGAAGGATTAAAGCCTGTGATAGAGAACTGGAAAACAGAAGACTTACGAAAAAAGATAAGCATGGAAAGTATGTCTCTAAGGAGCATTTAAGCATTCTTTGTAATACATTTTCATCGGAACATAGGCTTAAAGCCATTCTGAACAAGCTTGGGGAATACGAAGATGCTGAACGGCATGGGTTGCCTTTACAGTTACCATGCAAGGAAGTGAACAGAATGGATAACAAGTGGATTCCATGTAGTGAACAGATTCCGGAAGAACCGGAAGAAAACCCATTGTTTGATGGAAAATGTTTGGAAGTATATTTGGTAACAACAAAATACGGAAGTAGTGAGCAGGATAAGGTATATCCGTTTAGAGCGTTTTGGAATGGAATTAATTTCACGGATGGAATGAATATTCTGGATGTTATCGCTTGGATGCCATTGCCAGAGCCGTACAGAGAAAGCGAGGAATAGCATGGAGAGATTAACAGAAAGCAATCCATCATGGATAGATGATGAATTATGGGAAAGGGCTTGCGAACCAGACTGTGAAGAAATAGACGCAGTATATCGGAAACTCAAAGACTATGAGGATGCCGAGGAGCAGGGATTACTTCTGCGGTTGCCGTGTGGAATTGGCTCAGATGTATAATATAATTCCTAGCAAAATCAATTGTGGATTAAATATTTTAAGTCTGCACCCGGAGAACAACAAAGTTTATCATCAGAAAGTAGCCTTGATTACTTTTACAGAAAAAGGATGGTACATGGAGTGTGATAAGGATCGAGAATATGCAACAGACCGAATCCTGTCAGAAAAAATGTACAAGGAAACCTGGTTTTTATCACAAGAGGAAGCCGAAGCCAAGTTGAAAGAAATGGAGAAAAAGGATGTTTAATGAAATTTTCAATGTGATGAAATGCTTTCCGAAGAGTTATATCACTCAATTTGGAGAACTTATTTTATCAGACAAAGGGAATGTATATTTTACAGCAAAAGACTGTAATACACAGAAAGATATTATCTGTAAACTTTTAGAGTGGTGTTCCAGACCACTTGCAAATGGAGAACCTTACCGCCAAGAGAAGAGAAATAAAGAATGGAGGGAATCACTTCTTTCTGGATACAATGAATATCTCGGAACACAATTCACGCAAGAGGATATGTACTGGATTTACGATAAACTCGGAAACGCAGTCAATCACGAATTGACGTTGAAATTTATTACAAGCGGATATGATTTGAAGCTTGTATATCCGGAGAAAGGAGAAAGTCATGGAAAATAGATTTTTATGTCGTGGCAAAAGGACTGATACCGGCGAATGGGTTATCGGAAATCGTATTGATTCACCCGATGGTCATGTCGCAATTAGTGAGACAAGCGGGGAGTGGAAACTTTACGAATGTATTCCATCCACCATCTGCCGGTGCACTGGACGGACAGATCGAGATGAGAAATTGATATTTGAACACGATGTAATTGCTTATCTTGACACATATAGCACAGAAAGCGGATATGCAGAAGCAGATTGTGCCGGTGAAGTTGTGTGGGATGAAGAAACATTGTCTTTCCAAGTGACAAACAGATTATCTGCTGAAAGCTATGAGGTTTTGGGTGAATGTAGTGTTATCGGCAACAAATTTGACAATCCCGAGTTGTTAGAAAGTGAGAAATAGCATGAGTAAAGAACTTAAACCGTGCCCGTTCTGTGGCTGCCATGACCGCAGAGTGAGTGTAAGAAAAATGGGAAGTGAAGGATACAGGATTATATGCGGTAAATGCGGATGTGCTGGTCCGTATGTAAAAATTAAAGAATTTCCTAACAAGATGGACGCGCAGGGAAAAGCAAAGGAAACATGGAACAGGAGGGTAAAGATCGAGATTGTGAAAGGCGGTGGAGTAGATGCGAAAACCGATTCCTAAATCCGTAAGGAAACAGGTGTATGCGAAATACAATGGGCATTGCGCTTATTGTGGCTGTGAAATACCGGAGAAAGGCTTCAACGTAGACCATTTACATTGCCTTAGAAATTATGAATACACAGAAATAGACGTGCATGATATCAAAAATCTTATGCCGTCCTGTGGTTCGTGCAATCGGTATAAGTCAACGATGGACTTAGAAGACTTTAGAAAAGAGCTGCAAAAAATACCAGACCGGCTGAAAAGAGATGTGTGTACATACAATATAGCCTTGCGGTATGGCATGGTACAGGAAAACAGAGAACCTATAAAGTTCTATTTTGAAAGAGTAGGTGGCGCAGATGGCAATTAAACCGATTTTATTCAATACAGAAATGGTTCAAGCAATTCTGGACGGAAGAAAAGGTTGTACTAGGAGAGTTGTAAAGCCACAACCAAAAGCAAGATTATGTTATACATACGCAGGAAGCCACAAGGGTTGTATAGGAAAATGGACATATCCAAACAGGGGAGCACACGAATTTTGGGGCGAAGAATATAAGCTTCCGGAAAATATAAAAGATGAGGAATTAAGCAAACGATGGAATCCGCCATATCACACGGACGATATACTGTACGTGAGAGAAACATGGAGCGAAGGATATGAAGATGGAACATATATTTACAGGGCTGATGATAAGCTGGCAGACTTGCCTACATTTAAGGAATCATCAAAACTGATATACCGTCCGTCCATTCATATGCCGAAAGGAGCGGCACGTATCTGGCTCCGGGCTACGGATGTGAGGGTGGAGCGGTTGCAGGATATTGACGGAAAAGGGTGTGTGAAAGAAGGAATTGAAGAAGAACATTTAAAATACGTCGGAGACGAGTTCGTAAAAGGTATGTTTCATGACCTTTGGGATTCAACCATCAAGAAATCTGATCTTGATCGTTACAGTTGGGATGCAAACCCGTGGGTATGGGTGATCGAATTTGAGCGGTGTGAAAAACCGAAAGGAGTGTGAGGTATGAGTAAAAGCAGAGCCAGTAAAATGAACGGCTATCGTAGCATGGTAAGCCGTCAGAAAAATGATGTTTTTAAGTTTAAGCAGAAAAGGAAAAAGAAAAAATAAGTCGAAAGGAGTAAGAGGTTTGCTGGCCAGCGTAAAAGAGCTCTTTACTCCAAAAACAAATGGAATCAGTAAAAGAAAGAATGGAGAGACTTGGTGCTTATGAGAAGATCGCTTCGTTCATGCAGAAAGAAAAGCAGGATTATGCTTTCAAGCGTAAGTATGCGCAGATCAGAGCCGAAGAGTTTAAATCAGAATGTGATAAACGTGGTTTGAACTGCCATGTATCAGTCGGAGGTCTGGATAGCATCATTTTATACATATTTCTCCATGAGGTTTGCGGGATTGATGTTCCGGGAGTATCCGCATCGACTTTGGAAGATCGAAGCATCCAGAGGGTGCATAAAGCAATCGGAATTATAAATGTGCCGCCGCTCATGCGGGATGATGGGACCAGATGGACGAAACCGAAGGTTATACAGGAATTTGGATTTCCGGTCATATCTAAGGAAATCGCCGGGAAAATCGAGTTGCTGCAGAATCCAACCGAGAAGAATAAGACAGTCAGACACGCGATTATAACGGGAGAGACCGGGGAATATGGTGGCTGGCAGAAGAATTCGAAGATGCAGCTTAATCAGCGGTGGTTGAAGCTGTTCGGTGGGTATGAAAATGAAACCGAAGGATGCGACTTTCAAAAGCCGGATTTTCTGGTATCAGCGAAATGCTGCTATTACCTTAAAGAAAAGAATTGTGATGACTGGGGAAAAGAGCATAACAGTGTGCCATATTTGGGACTGATGGCATCCGAGGGTGGAAGACGTGCCAAGAGCCTGCGGATGAATGGATGCAATTACTTCGGGGCTTCTACGATCAGATCAGCGCCGTTTGCAATCTTCCACCGGCAGGACATTCTTACGCTTGCCTTGGAGATGGATGATCTCTGGAAGAACGGATTAAAAGAGAAGTATCGTGCTGCTGGAATCAAGGATGGGATAATAACAGAAGATTTTCAGATGCCGGAATCTTTGATACCGGAGATTTACGGTACGATCGAGAGAAAGCCGGACGGTACATTGTATACAACAAAGGCACAGCGTACCGGATGCAGTATGTGTGGCTTCGGAATCCACATGGAGAAGCGACCGCATCGGTTTGATCTGTTGTATGAGAGCAACCCGAAAGAGTGGGACTATCTGATGTTCCATATGTGCAAGGATGCTGACGGGAACGACTACGGATGGGCGAAGGTTCTGGACTACATTGGAGTTGGATGGGATCCGACAACGATCGGTGGTAATTGCAAAGGGCAGATGAGTTTAGAAGACTTTTTGTAAGCAGTTAATTTGTTTGTTATTTTCTTATTTCATATTAAATGCAGAGATCTCAATTACGAAAAAGGAGGTTCTGCAAATGGATAAGGTATATCAGATCATTTTCGAAATCTTATGTGGGCTTATTGTTAACATTTTGTATGATTATCTAAAAAAATAGAGCATTAAGAAAGGAGCCGAACCTCCGGCCGGGGCAACGATATATCGGGTTCCTTTTGAAAAATGACATATAAAGAATTTTTAGAAACAAAGATTGAACTTGCAACAGAAAGCGGATTTGTTGTGGATCCGGAAAAAGTCAACAAGGTATTGAAACCGCACCAGAGGGATGCTGTGGTGTGGGCGCTGAAAGGTGGCAGACGTGCACTGTTTGAAAGTTTCGGACTTGGAAAGACCGTGCAGGAAATTGAATTCTGCCACTTGGCGGCAGAGTATAGCGGCGGACGTGCGTTGATCGTGTTACCGCTTGGAGTGAAGCAGGAGTTCACACATGACGCGGTGGAAGTGCTTGGATATGAAAAGCCGGAGTATTGCCGAACAATGGAAGAAGTGGAGCAGAGCATAAGCCAGATCGTATTGACAAATTATGAGCGTGTCCGGGATGGAGATATCCGACCAGACTACTTCACAGCGACATCCTTGGATGAAGCCAGTGTTTTAAGGAGTTTCGGAAGCAAGACTTATCAGACATTCTTGGATAAATTCAAGAACGTTCCGTATAAGCTGGTAGCCACGGCTACACCATCACCAAACAAATACAAAGAGCTGATCCATTATGCCGGATATCTGGAAGTGATGGATACCGGGCAGGCATTGACGCGGTTCTTCCAGAGAGACAGCACAAAAGCAAACAATCTGACATTATATCCAAATATGGAAGATGAATTTTGGATGTGGGTGTCAAGCTGGGCGCTTTTTATCACGAAGCCTTCAGATCTCAATCCGGTATATTCCGATGAGGGATATGATCTGCCGCCGCTTGAAGTAAGATGGCATGAATTGCCGGTGCATTATGGCGATACTGCAGATCGTGACGGCCAGATGCAGTTATTTCAGGAAGCTGCCGAGGGATTGAAAGAAGCTGCGGCAGTTAAAAGAGAAAGCATTGACCGCCGTGTAACAGAAATGAAAAGGATTGTGGAAGAATCGCCGGACGATCATTTCTTGTTGTGGCACGATCTGGAGAATGAACGGCATGCGATCAAGAAAGCGTTGCCGGAAGTGGTGGATATCTACGGATCGATGGATTATGACCTGCGCGAGCAGAGGGTAATTGATTTCTCGAATGGACAGACAAAGTTGTTCGCTACGAAGAAATCATTATCTGGATCCGGATGTAATTTTCAGAGATATTGTCACCGGGAGATATTCCTTGGAATTGATTATGAGTTCAACGATTTTATTCAGGCGGTACACCGGTGTTACCGCTTTTTACAGAAAGAACCGGTTGTGATCGACATTATCTACATGGAGAACGAGCGACAGATTAGGGAAGCATTGCTTGAAAAATGGAAGAATCACAATCACATGGTTGCAAAGATGATCGAGATTGTAAAGAAGTATGGTCTTAACTCGGAAAATAAGACACAGCGGTTAGAAAGGAAGATGGGCGTGGAAGGCAGCAGAGAAGAGAGAACAGTGAGAGGAAACCATTATGAAGCGGTATATGGGGATTGCGTAGAGGAAACCCGAGCAATGGAAACGAACAGCATTGATCTTATACATACCTCGATTCCATTCGGCAACCATTACGAATACAGTGCAAATTATAACGATTTCGGGCATAACCAGAATACGGACCGATTTTTTGAGCAGATGGATTTTCTCACACCAGAACTGCTCCGAGTCCTGAAGCCGGGGCGTGTGGCTGCAATCCATGTTAAGGACCGTGTATTATTTGGCAATGCAACCGGAACCGGTATGCCTACAATAGAGCCGTTTCATGCACTCTGTATTGCACATTACATGAAGCATGGTTTTCAGTATTTCGGCATGATTACGGTCGTGACTGATGTGGTTCGTGAGAATAACCAGACATACCGCCTCGGATGGACGGAACAGTGCAAGGATGGTTCAAAGATGGGTGTAGGATGTCCGGAATATATCTTACTTTTCCGTAAACTGCCAACCGACAGATCTACGGCATACGCAGATGTTCCGGTCAAGAAATCCAAAGAGGATTACACCCGGGCACAGTGGCAGATTGATGCACATGGTTATTGGAGATCGTCAGGAGACCGACTGATCAGCAAGGAAGAGCTCAAAGATTTCCCGGTTGATAGCTTACAGACAGTGTACAGAGAGTACAGCCGCGGCAATGTATATAACTATGAGGATCATGTGAAACTTGCGGAAGATCTGGACAAGGACGGGAAGCTCCCGGCAACATTTATGGTTGTTGCACCGGGATCATGGAATCAGCTGGAAGTATGGGATGATATCAACCGGATGCGTACCCTTAATACCACGCAGAGCCGCAGACGCGCTCAGATGCACGTATGCCCGTTACAGTTGGATATCGTGGAGAGAATCATCAACAGATATAGCAATGAGGGTGATACGGTCTATGATCCGTTTGGTGGTCTTATGACAGTTCCAATGATGGCGGTTAAGATGCACCGGAACGGTAAGGGATGTGAATTGAATCCGGATTACTTCCGGGATGGTGTTGGATATCTGCAGGCGGCGGAAAATGAGGTGGACGAGCCAACATTGTTTGATTTTATGCCGGAGGTGATGCCATGATTAACGGAGAACTGATCGTTGACAATTTCGCCGGTGGCGGTGGTGCTTCCACCGGTATAGAGTTAGCAACTGGATACAGCGTTGATATTGCGATCAATCACGATCCAGAAGCTATTAAGATGCACAAGGCAAACCATCCGAATACAAAGCACTACTGTGAAAACGTGTGGGCGGTTGATCCGGTCAAGGCATGCAATGGGCATCCGGTCGGACTTGCCTGGTTTTCCCCGGACTGTAAGCATTTTTCCAAAGCCAAGGGTGGAAAGCCAAAGGATAAGAATATCCGTGGTCTTGCATGGGTAGCATTACGATGGGCTGGACTTGTAAGACCACGGGTGATCATGTTGGAGAACGTGGAAGAGTTCAAAACATGGGGACCATTAAACAGACGGCATCATCCGATTAAAAGCAAACAGGGTAAGACATTTGAGCGGTTCGTACAGCAACTTCGGGACCTTGGCTATAAAGTGGAGTTCCGTGAGCTGATTGCCGCCGATTATGGAGCGCCGACCATGCGCAAACGATTCTTCATGATCGCACGATGTGATGGTAAACCGATTGTCTGGCCAGAGCCAACACACGCCCCTGCGGATAGCGAAGCGGTAAAAGCCGGACTGTTAAAACCATACGTAGGAGCATACACACAGATTGATTTCAGCCGGCCATGTCCGAGCATTTTTGACACATCCGAGGAAATCAAAGAAAAGTACGGTATCCGGGCGGTTCGCCCACTGGCAAAGAAAACAATGGATCGGATTGCAAGAGGTTTGAAAAAGTTTGTACTCGACAATCCAGAACCATTTATCATCCAGTGTAATCACGGCGGCGAACGCAGACCGAACGATATCCGGGAACCGATGCCGACCATAACCGGAAAGCATGGATACGGGATTGTAGAGCCGTATATGGTGCAGATCGGGCAGACCGGGTTCACAAAGGATCGGAGTAAGGATGTAAGAGAACCGCTGACAACGATTGTGAGCAAAAATGAGCATTGCCTGATTGAACCAACGCTTGCACCATATATGGGAACAAATACGACAAATCACCCGGGCGGAAACTGCAAAGATCCGATACATACGATTACCACAGGTAATCAACAATGCCTTATCAGCCCAACACTGATCCAGTACCATTCCGAGACAGCACAGGGAGAAGTCAGGGGACAGACGATTAAAGATCCGATCATGACTGTGGATGGTTCGAACCGATACGGATTGGTTACATCGTTTTTAAGTAAATTTTATAAGAGCGGCACCGGGCAGGATATGAGAGAACCATTACATACCATTACTACATCACCGGGGCATTTCGGGGAAGTCAGAGCGTTTTTGATTAAATACTATGGAGATGCCACAGGACAGGATATAGAGCAGCCACTTGATACGGTTACGACCAAAGACAGATTCGGACTTGTGACAATCGAGGGTGTGGATTACCAGATCGTAGATATCGGGCTGAGAATGTTAGAACCGAAAGAGTTGTACGGATGCCAGGGATTTCCGAATGATTACATAATCGACCATGATTATACAGGGAAAAAGTATCCGAGAAGCGAACAGGTGCGCAGATGTGGCAATGCGGTATGTCCACCAATCCCCGCCGCGCTTGTGAAAGCAAACTTGCCAGAATTGTGTGTAGCAAAGCGCACAGGAAACATGAGGATTGCGCAGGAACAGACCGGACAGCTCCGGTTTGCGTAAACCTTAAATTTTGTGGAGGTGATGCCATGATCCAGACAGCAGAAGATAAAGTGAAAGAGTACTGCCAGTGCATTTGCAGAGAAATAGAACAATGGAAAAATATCAATCAGAACGGGTGTAATGATCCGTTCTGGCCGGATGGCTGCAACATGAATCTGACGCGGAATCATATCCTATATTATCAGAGAAAAATCGCAGAAATCTGTATAGAAAAGCATCTGCCATATCCGGAAGAATATTATTTTTCAGTACCTCCAGAGGTTGACAACTTCTATATGGCGAATCTGAAACAGAGAGATCGTGTTAAGAGGATATTTTACGGTGGGTATGTACCGGTAAGAAAGAAATATTACTACGATGAACAGCAGATATGTTTGTTTTAAACAGACCGGACAGCTCCGGTTTGCGTAGAAGGTTAAATATGCCGAAACCGTTAAAAGATTATACTGGCCGGTGCGGTTCGTGCAGCCACTTTTCTTTAAAAAATAAGAGCCGGACACTGCAATGCCCGGCTCATGAGTGCTAAGACTCTCAACCTATTGTCATTATAGCACTCGCACGTACTGTAGTAAAGACTAGAATTGGAGGGTAGTTATATGACAAAGGGAGAATTTGTGAATGATCTTATATATGACATGACTGGTTATCTGGATGCCGAAGGGACGGAACGCTTGAAAACAGCACTTGCGTATCGCATGAAAGGTTTTCATTTGGTGCCGGACGAAACGCTGCCAACCACGGACGTAAGGGATAATGAATGGATTCTCGGCAGATATCACGTTGATCTGATCGCAGTCGGCAGGAAAGAGAAAACGATTGAAATGTACCTGTACACATTAAAGAAATTCTTTAATGAAACTGGACTTCATTATGCCGTTATGACCGGACAGGACGTAATGGATTATATTGCCATAAGGCAGTATCGGGACAAGATCTCGAAGTCATACGCCGGAAATATTCAGAAATGTTTATCCGCATTTGTCAAGTGGGCGTACCGGAAACACCATATCGACAAGGACATATACTGGGATATTGACAAGATCAAAATCCCGCAGAAGCGCAAGAAACGCTTATCTGATTATGAAGTGTCTAAATGCAAGAACGTCTTAAAGACTTTGCGTGAAAAAGCACTTCTGGAACTGATGCTTAGTGCCGGTCCTCGTGTGGGAGAGATCTGTAACCTTAAGATTGAAAATCTGGACTTTGAACGTGGGGAAATCCAGATTTACGGAGAAAAGAGCAGTAAATGGCGTACTTGCTTTATGACACCGGATTGTCGGGTAGCCTTGGAACAGTATGTAAATGGCAGAAAAGAAGGATATATATTCCTCAATAGCCGGAATGTGGAAACCGGGAAACCGCTGTGTAAGGCAACAATCGAAGAAATCGCGAAAGAGATCGCAGAGCGTGCCGGATGCCGGAATGTTGCCACAGTGCATGTCTATCGTAAGACGTTTGCATCTAGGGAATATCTCCGAACAAAGGATATTTTATATGTATCGCACAGACTGGGGCATGCAAACACAGCAGTCACGGAAAAATATTACATCTGTGACGACATTTTAGCAGATCGTAAGATGGCAAACGTTGCTTAGTTATGTAAAAGGGGAATGTTTAGTGGACGAAAAAGAAATATACGAGATCTGCCAGAGTGTAGATGCATTTATTGCGGACTATCTGGCAGAATCCATTATTAAGGGGACAAGCTATGATCTTATGGAAGCACACCACGGAATTCTCCCAATATCTCGAAATTGTTTCTACCGCCGCCGCAGGATCGTACAGCGGATCATTAAGCAGAGGTTAGGGCGGATCGAAGAGGAACAGAGCGGCCAGATGCGGATGGTGTGGTAAAAATTTCCATTTGACATAATCGAACACATGTTTTATCATTAGGCATATAAGGAGGTAGCAAATGGGAGAAAAGCCAAACAACGAGCTTACGGATAAAGAAAGAGAAATGTATGAGTATATTGTGAAGCACATGGAAGAAAATTTAATTTCTCCATCTTTTCAAGAAATCTGTAAAGGAGTAAACACAAAATCAAAGTCATGTGTGCATTATAGGCTTAAAAAGTTAATGGAAAAAGGCTATATAACTCTGCGAGAAGGGGAACCAAGAACAATTCGCCCAATTGGGTATAAATTAGTAAAAGAAAGCGAGGAGTAAAGCATGTATACAAAGTTGTTGTCAGTAATTGCCATTATAGAAATAATGTGGGGAACAATATTTTCGGTATTATGTGTACTAAAAATGACATTAAAAGATATTGCAAGATCTAGTTCGTTGGGAGGAATTGGAGATGGGTGGAAAACCAATCTTACACAAAGACACTATGCGCGATGCGGAATTTTGTACATAGTTTTTGGAAGCCTGCTGCAAATATATATGGTGTTTGCTGGAGACATAACAAGGGTTTCATTTTGGATAGCCACTGCAATTGTGGTTATTATACCTTCTGTATTCGCGGTATGGAGCACAAGAAGATATTTGAATCAACTGAAAAATGATATTAAACATTAAGATACTTTGAGAAGAGAGGAAAAACAACCTCTCTTTTTTCATGCCTTAAATTGGTACAAATCCTCTGAAATACTGTTTTATAATTATGGTATGAGGAAAGGACTAGGCCATGTATAGAGCACAGAGAAATTATGAAAACGTACAGCGGATGTTGTTTGACGGAATTGGTCGGTACGACATTCCGGAGTTAGAACCTACGCAATTTGATAATGCGGAGTTTATTGGATTCAATTATGCAAAGAGTGCCAAGAACTGCGAGGATAAAGCGGTGCATTTCTTTCTGGATGATTACCAGTTTAATAGGGTGTGGACTGATCCAGACAGATATATTCCCATGTTGCAGAAATTCAAGTATGTGCTTACACCGGATTTCAGCCTGTACACAGATTTCCCGAAGCCATTGCAGATCTATAACCATTACCGCAAGCATTGGCTCGGTGCATACTGGCAGATGCATGGTATTAACGTTATTCCAACAATTTGTTGGAGTGATCGGGATTCGTTCGAGTGGTGCTTTGATGGAGAACCTACACAAAGTGTTGTTGCGGTTTCTTCCGTTGGAACACAGAACGGCAGCGAAAAGAAGCAACGGTTTCTGGACGGATATTTTTATATGGTGGAGAGGTTACAGCCTACACAAATTATTTTTTATGGTAGAGTTCCGGATGAATGCAAAGGGAATATTGTACATATTAAGCAGTTTAGTGATAAGTGGAATGAAGCGGAGGTGGCGCAGTGGTAATGAATTTACAGTATTTTGGTGGTCGCGGTAGCTCTAGCGGATTTGGCAAAGAAAACGGAAATGTTGTAATTCAGAAGAGACCGGAACCAAATGCTCAAGGATATTCGTTTTACATGACCGGAAACAGAGATGTGATAACGAATTGGGATGATGAGGGGAATTATCACAAAAATGGATTAAAGAAAAAAGAGTCTATTCGGCAACGCTTTTCTACACAAGAAGAGGCGGTCAAGTATGCTAAGAAGAATGGATATAAATATCTAAATCTTTGAAAGGAATATAAATGGGTGGAAGAGGTACGAGCAGTGGAATAAGCACAAATTCCATTACGATTTCAAACGGGATAAAACGAGAAATGCTTAGCAAGGGATTGAACAGCAAATTTAAAGGCGTGCAAAGAGACGCAAAAGCTGGCACTGGCAGTTTTACTTACAAAGACGCAAGAGCGATTGGGAGTGCTGATGCCCTGAAAATGGATATTCTTAGAGTACATGAAAATAGTAACAATACCCTTGTTGAAGGAATAATCCGAGGAAAACACGTTTTTTACGCAAACAAAAATTCGGATAGTACGATTCAGAAAATAAAAAATAATATAGACAAGAAAAAGCAAAAACAAATCCGCGATTCGCAGGAAAGACCGGAAATCCGAACCACAAGCACTTACGACAGATGGAAGAAAAACCACGACAAAAATTTTGATGCATGGTTTAATGGAGGAAGAAAATAGATGGGCGGCAGAGGTTGGTATAGCGGTTTAGATACCATAAAGCAAATTACGGTAAATATGGATGGAAATAATGTTACATACCGCAGTAAAAAGGGAAAGACATGGAGAATTGGAAATGGAAACAGTGTGGAAGACACAGTTCCAATGACATTAAAGGAAATTGAGAATAGAGCCAAGAAAGCCGGGTATTCTGTGAAAACCTACACCAACAAAGAATATGCACGATATGAAAAGGAATACCGGAAAGAAAGAGAGAAAACAAGTAAGCAGCTGGACGAGCTTTGGTATAAAGCTGGCCCGAGACCAAGAAAAGGCATGAAAGGGCATTGATTCCAGTAAAAGAAAGGAGATGATCGGTTGGCAGCAAAGAAGAATCCATTGAGCGATAAGGCATATGAACTGTATAAAAGCGGTATGAAGCTGGTAGATATCGCTACTCAATTGAATTGTTCTGATGCTACTATCCGGACATGGAAGAATAGATATAAATGGGATGATAATGCAAGTGAAACGTTTCAGAAGAAAAATGAAACGAAACGCAACGTTTCAAAAAATAAAGATAAGACTACAGGAAAGAAGCTGACACCAAAGCAGGAAGCATTTGCAGCTGAATACATCAAGAATGGTGGAAACGCTACACAGGCGGCAAAAGCGGCGGGGTACTCTGAAAAGGTGGCTGGAATAACAGGGCACGAGAATCTAAAGAAACCTAATATTTCAGAGAGAATTGCCGAGCAAATGGAGTATATCGAGAAAGAACAGCACCGAGACATCATGAGCCTTGCAGACATACAGGAACGCAGAAGCAAGATAGCAAAGGGAGAGGTTGTTGACGGACGTGGATTAAAACCGGAGTTTACAGATCAGCTTAGGGCTATGGATGGTTTAGAAAAGGCATTAACCATTGCAGAAAAGCAGAAGATCGAGCGCGAGGAAAAGGAGAAGCGTGAGAAAACGCCCCTTTGGACGGTACCGATTACAGACATTACTTCCGACTTCGTGGAGATCTACCGGATAGTGCATGAAGCCTTTGCCGGCGAGATAGATGTGCATGAGATCGTGTCTAAGGGCGGTCGTGGTTCTATCAAGTCGAACTTCTGGGGAGACCTGGCATACGAGACCATCCGACAAGATCCACAGGCGCATATTGTATATACCAGACGATATAAGATTGATCTGCGCGGATCTGTATACAATCAGTTCATGAAAACCGTGATCCGCTACAACGATCTGGATAACTGGGATTTTAAGCAATCACCTATGTGCGCGGTATATAAACCAACCGGACAGATGGTAATGTTCGTGGGAGCGGATAAGCCTATTTCTCTTAAATCGTTTAATGTGCCATTCGGATATGTAAAGATGCTGATCCACGAAGAGTGCGACGAAATGGCAGGTGTGGAGCAGATGGATAATATAGAGGACACCTTCCTGAGATCGGACACCCCTGCACTCGATATAAAGATATTCAACCCGCCGAAATCAAAGAACAACTTTATGAATCAGTATGTGGAAGAGTGCCGGATTAAACCACAGACCAGAGTGTGTCACAGCTATTATTTTAATGTGCCAGTAAAATGGCTTGGTAAACGATTCTTCGAGCGTGCGGAGTGGTTTAAGGCACATAAGCCGCTATATTACCGCAACAATTACCTGGGGGAAGTAACCGGTACAGGTGGCGGCATCTTTGATAATGTGGAAGAGCGGACCATCACGGATGCAGAAATTGAGAATATGCCATTTTTTTATCATGGTCTGGACTTTGGATTTGAGCATCCACAGACATTTCAAAAAGCATGGTATGACGAGGATACGGACACATTGTACTGTGTGGATGAGGTGTACGCCAAGAAATGTAAAAATAGCACATTTGCTAGGAAAATCAAAAAATATATTACAGAGGAAATTATATGTGATTCTGCCCGACCGGATGCAATTGCAGAGATGCAGGATTGGGGATTTAATGCAATCGGCGCTAAGAAGCGCTGGGGATCCGGCAAAGGTAGAGACTATTGCTGGGAGTGGTTGCAGCAGACCACAAAGATTGTGGTTGATCCGGAACGATGCCCGCACCTTGCACATGAGCTGGCAACATTGGAGCATGAGCAGTTGGCAGACGGTAGCTTTTCAGATGCGTACCCAAAGATTGGCGAGGACTGTGTAATGGCGCTGATCTATGGATTGAACCGTGTGATTATGGAGAGCCGCCGCAACAATGGACTTTATGATGATGAGATAGACGAGGAGGAAGAGGATGATGAAGAATACGAAGAGTAAGCATTATGTTCTTGTGGACAAAGAATCAAGAGAAGTGATTGCGTGTATTTCCGATAATGGCAAAGAGAATATTCTGCGGAAGGATGTCGAATTGAAAGTATACGAAGGCACAGAGCCGGTATTTACCGAGACAGATCGTGGAGTGTTACTGAAAGATAATGCATTTACTATGAGATTGTAGGTGGTGACGTATGAACATATTCACACGAGTAAAGGAGTTTTTCATGAATTTATTCAAAACAAGTGCAGAGAAAGAATTTAATGTTGATATTATCTCCTCTGATCTGATGGAGATGGCACAGATCGAGTGGCAGAACATCATTAAGGGTAGACCGTACTGGATGAGAAAGACTGTGCGCACAATCAATTTTGCAAAGTTTCTCTGCTATTACACCAGCAAAAAGACCTGTCTGGATCTCAATGTGACAATCAGCGGTAGTGACAGGGCGGATTATATCAATCAGTGCATTGGTGCAATGATCCAGAAGTCTATCCGGGATAAAGTAGAAGATGCCTGTGGTGCCGGCGGGATTATCTTAAAGCCTAATGGCACATACAATCCGGCCGGAGCAATCGACTATGTAATGCCGGGTAGTTTTGCAGTAACGGAAAAGAACAGCAATGGGGATATTCTGGGCGTTATCTTTATTGACCGACAGATCAAGGGTGATGATTACTATACAAGATTGGAGTATCAGCATTTCACCTCTTCGATTGGCGAGGACGGGGAAAACACAGGACGTACATATACGATTGAAAATAAGGCTTTTAAGTCCAGAGGTAGTGACAGCCTGGGGCGCAGCATTGCACTGACGGATGTACCAGAGTGGAAAGACATTCCGGAATCAATCACAATTTCCAATGTAGAAAAGCCACTGTTCGGGTATTTCAAGATGCCGTATAACAATACGATTGATTATGCATCACCAGAGGGGGTGGCCGTATTTGCGAACTGTATCGAGGAGTTGCGCAATCTGGATGTGGCATGGAGCCGAAAAGATGATGAGGTGGACGATTCACAGCATATCACATTTATCGATGAAAATGCGCTGATGAAACGTGATAAGAATACCGGGGATAAGGCAAGGGTTGAACTTCCGAGATTTGTAAAGGGCTTAAAGATGGGAGTTGATGCACAGAGCACGGTTGATGAGCATGTGCCGACACTGCTGACAGATCAGAGAGTGGCGGATATCAATTCCGTTCTTTCCATGATATCCACAAAGGCAGGATTCTCACAGGGGCAGTTTGTTCTTGATCGCAAGACTGGCATTGCCACAGCAACAGAGATTGAGAGTGATGATAGCGAGACAGTAGAAACGATTACAGATATCCGGAATGCACTTAAAACAGCTATTAAAGATCTGGTGTATGCGCTGGATAAATATTGTGATGTATTTTTCAATATGCCGAGCGGATATGTGAATGCACTTGATGAGGATGTGGCAGACGAAGATGTATTCTATTTCAAAGACCTGCTGGCATCATTCGAACAGGACCGCACCCGCGCATACCAGCTGATGATGAATGGTGTATACAGCAAGCGCAAGTATCTAAAAGAATATGAGGGATTCAATGACAAGGAAGTTGATGAAATGTTTGCCGAGCGTGATGAAGAGAACGCCAGCCAGAGCAAAGATGGGTTATTTGGTGAGGAATAGACATGCGGTATAACCAAACTGTGGGATGCGCAGATATCCACATAGACACCAAAAGAATAGATAATAATATACGGAATGCACAGAAGTTGTTGAATATGCAGGTGGTCGCAGACTGTGATGAATACATACCAATGGCACAGGGAGCCTTGCGCGGATCTGCAAATTATCCGGATGGAATATATGGCGGACAGGTGGCATGGAATACCCCGTATGCACATTACCAGTACATGGGTGAACTGTATCTGACGGAAGACGGTCGATCTTTTGCGGATAAAGGAGAACGGAAGTACCCTGCTGGAATGCCGCTTGTACAACATGCGCCCGGAGCTACAGACCACTGGTTCGAGCGAGCGAAGGAAACCCACGGGAAACAATGGCTTGAACTGGTAAAACGAGAGGCAGGAAAAGGATAGATGCTTACACCAGATTACTTTTATGGAAAATCTGACAAGTTAATAGAGATGTACCAGGAGTTGGAAGATTGGATTTTGCAGGATATTGCCATGCGTTTGATAGAATCCGAGAGCCTATCCGGAACAGCAGACCGCGAACTGTGGAAGCTGCAGCAGATGGGATTGCACCGGCAGGAGATCGTAAAACGTATTTCGGAGTTGACAGGCAAGAGCCGGAATGAAGTGCGCCGGTTGTTGCGAGAGAGTGTGCTCACTTCGTTTTCTGACGATAAGGGTGTACTTGAACGGCTGGCAGATGTGCAGCCACCACTGCAGAATAACATGGTGATTGCTGCAATGAATGCTGAACTGATGAAGACATTCGGAGAGTTGAGCAATCTTACAAACACAACCATAGACCAATCACAACGGGATCTGCTGAACCTTCTGAACGAAGTAGATTTTCGTGTGGCGAGTGGGTTGCAGTCCTACAGTAGTGCAATCTGTGAGGTGTTGGATCGGTATGCGGAGAATGGTATGCGTGTGGATTATCCAACCGGTTCCCGGAGATCGTTGGAAGCCGCAGTTCGCTGTTGCATTGTAACATCCATGAACCAGACCGCCGCACAGGTTACGAATAAGTATATTGTGGAAGCTGGGGCAGAATATGTTCTGGTGTCCGCGCATATGGGCGCGCGACATGACAAGAATAACCCTACAGGCTTGCAGTCTCACGATTGGTGGCAGGGAAAAGTATATAAGATTCGCGGTTCTGATCCGGATGCACCGAACCTTCTTGAAGCTACCGGGTATGATATAGACCCACAGACCGGAGAAGGGCATGTGGTTAATCCTCTGGGATTGCATGGGTATAATTGCCGGCACTCACATAAGCCGTGGGATAAGTCCTTGCGCAATCCGTATGTGGATGCAGACGGAAACCCAAAAATTGATGCGCATGAGAGCCAGCAGCTATATGATCTGCAGCAACAGCAAAGGGCAATGGAGCGCGCTATCCGAAAAACAAAACGGCAGTTACTTGTGAAAGAACAGGAGATGAAAGCGTTCCCTGATGATGAGAACATCTGTGGGGACTATGATAAGCTGGCATACAGACTCCGGATGCAGAACCGGAAGTATGGAGAATTCTGCGCAGAGAATGACTTACAGCGGCAGAGTGATCGCGTAAAGGTTGCTGGATTCAAGAAGCCGCAGGCGGCAAAGGCAAACGGCAGAGCCGCGGCATATGTAAACACACTTTAAATTGGTACAAATATTCGGAGGAAATGTAGTAATATAATATTGCAGATGTTTTCTAACCATTTGTGAACCTCCTTTTTATTCATAATCGTGGAAAGTGCCTTGAAATATAGGCACTTTTTCAATTTCTAAAATTGGTACAAATCTTTTAAAATCCCATGTTACAATAATATAGTAGAGAAACGGAGGTGGGGCATGGATAAAATACAGGCACTAATTGCAGAAAAAACAGAGCAGATAGCAAAGGCTATCAAGAGCGGTGCATCTGTGGAAATCCACGCTTCCAAAGACGGAATTAAGGTGTATGAAATAAGAAAGAAGGTACTCAAATGACAAAAAACAAGAAGTTCATTGTTATTGCTGTATCGTTATCTCTTGCCGCAAGTATGCTGTTTGCGGGATGTAGCGAAGCTGATAAGGCAAATTACAATATTTCCAAGCAGGCGGATTATTTCGAGTCCGAGAGAAAACTTACTGTTTACAATGCCAGAACTGATACAATCATTCTTGAAACAGAAGGTTATATGTCTATATCCAATAATGATAATGGAGAGTTGGTATGTACCGTAAAGACCGGGAAAAACACATACAAGAAGAACTATGTGTATTTGAATGAAAATACAATGTATGTTGTGGAAGATATTACTGGAACACATACGGATCCATACCACTACAAAATGTATTTCCATACCGAACAGCCTGTCAGTGTGGAAACAAAACCATAATCTTATATATGGCGCATAGAAATGGCTATGCGTAACGACCAAGCGGGGTCAGTTCCTTAGAGAGATCTAGGGTGCTGGCCCCGTGTTTTTTTATTTCCGGCATTTGTTTGGTAAACCGCAGCTAATCAATCGGGAGCACTGCCGGGGGTTCGATTCCCTCAATGCCGACTGCCAGCTATGGATCAAATAGCAACTCATTCGCGCCGGGCTGACCGGATTAACAACTTTTAAGAAAGAGAGGAACTCGTAAATGAATATTATCGACAAACTGAAAGCTCTTGGTGTTGAGATTACACCAGAAATTGAAAAGGCGTTTCCTGGGGAATTCGTATCGGATCTGGAAGTGCAGAAGAAAAATGAAAAGATTACAACCTTGGAAAATGAGAAGAAAGATCTTGAAACCAAACAGGAGAATCTTGAAAAGGAACTGCAGGCCATGAAAGATGCCGCCCCAGATGCTGATGCACTGAATCAGAAAATTGCGGATTTGACTGCAACACTCGAGACTGAGCGCAAGGAACGCAAGGAAAAGGACGAGATTGCAAGACTTGACAGCCTTGTGACAGATTTCTTTGCAGATAAGCATTTTGTTAATGCTATTACAGCGGATGCAATCAAGAAACAGCTTGTTGAAACCCTTAATTCGGATGAAGCGAGAGGAAAGAGCGTTTCTGATCTGTTCGATGCAATCGTAAAGGATGAGAAGGGCAATTACAAGCCGGATATCCTCATTGACGACAAAACATTCCAGGCGCAGCAGAAGCGTAGCCAGATTGTCGGGAATAACATCAACCAGCCAGACGGAGCAAAACTGTCTATGGCTGAACTTATGAAAATGAAAAATCAGAACCCAGATATGGATATCACACCATATCTGAGACGAGGAAAGGAGAAATAATAAATGGCATTATTTGACTTAGTAAATTTTAATGGCGAAGTATTCGACGCTGCAGTGCGCGAGACACCGAACCTTCGTCTGAATGAATTGCTTCATTGTGGCGCTATTGTGGAGCGCGGGGAGTATGCTCCTATGCTGCCGGATCAGAAGGGCGGCAACTTTATCACAACTCTGATTAAGGCGCGGCTGTCTGGAAAGACCGTGAACTATGACGGTAAGACAAACATTACGGCAGAGGAGCGCGGAAACTATTCTATGGGGCGTATCGTTGTTGGACGTGCGCAGGGATGGACGGAAAAGGACTTTGTTTCCGACATTTCCGGTGACGATTATTCTGCAGCAGCGGGAGAGGTTGCAGAATTCTGGGATGATGTAGACCAGGATACGCTTCTTAGCATCCTTAAAGGCGTGTTCTCTATGGCTACCGGAGAGGGAAAGAACTTTGTAACAAAGCACACCTACGACATTTCCGCAAATGAGGACGGTACTTTTGGTGCCACAACACTCAACACCGGTATGCAGGCAGCGCTTGGTGATAAGAAAGCAAACTTTGCGCTTGTTATTATGCATTCCCGCACCGCCACTATTTTGGAGAACCTTAATCTCTTAGAGTATATGAAGTACACAGACGGAAACGGAATCGAAAGAAACCTTCCGCTGGCAACCTTAAACGGCAGAATCGTGCTTGTAGACGATACTATGCCGACAGAGGAAGTCAAAGAATCTTCTCCGGGCGAAGGAGACGGATATACAAAATATACTACCTATGTTCTTGGAAACGGGGCAATTGAGTTTACAAACTGTGGTGTAAAGGTTCCATCCGAGATGGATCGTGATCCGGCAAAAAACGGTGGAGAAACAACTCTGTATACAAGACAGAGAAAAGTATTCGCCCCATACGGCATTTCTTGGAAGAATACAAGCATCGTATCTCCAACAACTGATGAACTGGAAACAGGAACAAACTGGGAGATTGCGCACAACAATTCTTCTGATAAGAATGCTACTTATCCTATCAAGGCGATCAATATTATGAGAATCATTACCAGAGGGTAGCAGGAAGGGGATTTCTGATGGGATATACCACATTTGATTTCTATAAAGAAAAATACTATGGGGATTCTATCGTGGAATCCCTTTTCCCAAAGTGGGAAGACCGTGCATCCATGAAGCTGGATCAGTTGACCTATGGAAATATCAATGATGATACCCGAACAGAGTTTGATGAGCGTATCCAGAAAGCCACATGTGCACTGGCAGATCTGCTCTATAAGATCGATTTCAAAACCAATCATGCGAACGATCCACAGGAGGGCAATGTAAAGTCCATGTCTTCGGGTGGGCAGTCAATCAGCTTTGGGAGCAACGAAACACTTGTTGATAAGGTACTGAATGATAAGACGGCACAGAACCGCCTTTGTTATGACACGGCATGTGAATATCTGTCCGGCACCGGATTGCTTTATGCGGGGGTGGAGTGATGGGGCTTGGATTGTTTTACAACGACACGGTGACACTGTTTAACTGCTTTTGTGATCCGGACACCGAGGAAGAAAAGTGTTATCTGACATTATTGGAGAATGTGAACCTTGTGGAAACCAAGGGCGCGAATGTAACCAAAAGCGGCATGGATAGCGCGGATGCAGTAAAGCTCTATGTTGATTTGGGGAAGATACCAAAGCCGTACATGGAGCCGAAAGCGTGGGACGCTCTTTCAGGTAAGGAAAAGCCGAACTATATCACATTCCACCCGACAGATGATTTTTTCATTAAAGGCGATCATACGGATTTGGAGATCCCGGATTCCGGTGCTTACGAATGGGCGCATGACAATCTGGATTCTGTATACAAGATAACAACGGTAGACAAGTATGAGGATGTAATGCCTCATTTTGAGATTGGGGGTGTGTGATGGGAGAAGTAGAAAAACTGACCATAAAAGACGCGGAAAGCGCACAAAATGCGGTGCTGGATCTGATTTTGCAGTATCCGGATTTTCCAAAAACTTTTAAAGCCAGCAACAAAAACGTGAAGTGGAACAGTATCAACACTGATACTTCCATCGGAATTTACCCACTGTCCGGTGCGCGGTACATAAAGAAATATGTGAGTGGCAGCTATACCGCACAGATGCCATTCCAGATTGTATACCGCAGTTCCCCGACAAGCAACAAAACATCCATTGATGCGCAAATGGTTTTGGAGAATTTGAGCAAATGGCTGGAAGATACCGGGATTGAATTTGCCGATCCACACATGACATTACAGGAAATCGCACGCACATCTGTAGTCTTGCCAATTATGCAGGATGAAAAACAGATGGGATACGGCGTAAATATGCAACTTATATATTTTTACAAAAAATAACAGGAGGAAATATACATGGCATTAGATCGTACCAACATGGTGTCCTTATTGGATATCGGAACACTTACAGGCCCCACAGAGAAAATTGTGGAGATGGGTGATGGATTCACAGAGATCACAGAAGACCTGGGACCCAACACAGAATCTAAACAGTATGTAAACATGAAAAATGCATCTAATACGGTAAAGGGATATGCGCTCTCCATGACGCCATCCCGTGAATATCTGTCTGATGAGATGCAGAAATGTATTGACACGCTTTTTAAAACTCTGCCTACTGGCGAGAAGTGCAATACAAACTATTACCGTTTCTTCAAGACGGATATTACAGGCGGAACAGGTGATTGTATGCGGTTCCCTGTGACGGTGTGCCCGTCCAGTACCGGTGGCGCCGGAGGGGATGCACATACAACTTCGATCCAGATCAACGGAAATGGAGATCCGGAGCTTGGAACAATCACTATCGGTACGGATGGCTCTTTCACTTGGAAGAAAAAGGATGCTGATAAAAAAATAGGTGTTAATTAAAATTAACATATTCGGGGCACGTACCTCTCTTTCGCGCCCCGGATTAAGAGAGGATGGTAATGATGGCAGATATTAGAAATATTTCTTTTGATAATGGAATCAAGAAAATCGAAGTGAATGACGTGGATGGGAACCATATCACAACACTTTTAATCAATACGGCGGATGCGGCCACAGTAAAGAGATTTGTGGAGCTGGCAAATAATCTGGAGGATGTAGTTAATTCCGGTGAGGATAAGATTGCAGTCTACAAAGAAAAGTACAAGGAATACGAACATAAAGAGTTTGATGATCTTCCGGACGATGTGAAAACGAATATTATCGTGGATGCTTCAGACATGCACATTGGTATTCTGGAGGGAATGATTCGGGAAATTGATGCACTGTTTGGAAAAGATACCATTAAAAATGTTTTCCATGAGTGCTATGAACTGAATGAGAATTTCGTGCCGGATGAAGATGCTCTGGTAGATTTCGTGAACACTGTAATGCCGGTGATGAACGAATTATTTAAGACGAGAACAGAAGCAATCCACAGGAAGTATTCTCCGAACCGTAAAGCACGGAGAAACAGACACAACAAGGGCAAAAACCAGTTAATTCAGGAACATAAGGACACAAAGAAGAATGAATAATGTTTTTCTCGACGATCTGCCGGAAGAGTGGCACGGGTACAAAGTGAATACAGATTTTACGATTGGCATCCAGATGCTGCAGGCGAAATATGATCGCGCACTGACGGATTATGAGAAAAGCGATATGTTCGTGTGGCTCATGTTTGCTGATGAAGATGAGAACGGGGAAGAGCATCTTCGGGATCATCCACAGGGGAAAGATCTTGGCGAATGTGTAGAGTGGTTTCTCTCCGGTTGGTTCCATGACAACCCGGATCCGGACATGGACAAGGCACGAGTGGTTGACTACGATGTTGACCAATGGCGCATTTATGCTGACTTCCGGCAGATCTACGGTATAGATCTTGCCACCACGGATATGCACTGGTGGATGTTCTGCGGTCTGCTTTGGAATATGCCGTATAAGCTATCCAGTTTTTTACAGGTGGTATCGAAGCGGCAGGAGAAGCCCGACAACAATACATCGGCAGAATATCGCAAGGCATTGCGCAAGGCACAGAAGATCTATGCATTGGATCAGCCGGAAGAAAAGAGAGAGTACACAGCAGAAGAAAAAGCCAAAATTGACGATTATGATCGCATGATGGCAGAAATTCGCGGCAGAAAGTAGGTGAGCGGATGGCAGATTATGATGGCAGCGTAAGATTTGACACACAAATAAATACGAAAAACGCATCCAGTCAGTTGTTGCGTCTGGAAAATCAGATTTCTAAAGCTGCACGAAAAGCATCTGATCTTACCGAAAAAATGAGGGAAATGGAAAAGCAGACCACCCCAACAGATGCTTATAGAAATTTGCAAAACGATTTAGAAAAGGCAAATAATGAATTGCAGTCGCTGGTTAGCAATTCTAAAGAATGGGAAGATATTGGAATTACAAGTGGACTTGCTTTTGACAAGTTAAGGCAAAAAATAACTGCAGCAGAAGAGAATGTCCATAAAATGACTGCCGAGATGGAAAAAATGAAGGCAAATGGGACAGCGTTTATAAGTAAAGATGCAATCCATGCTACAGACGAATATAAAAAGTTGTCCTCTCAGCTTCGAGATACGAATGAACAAATGCAAGTTCTTGCACGCCGACACGAAGAATTGGCTGCGAAAGAGAATAAGGTTTCCGGCAGCGCTAAGAGCGCAGGAAAGAGCACGGGGAGCTGGCTTGACAATTTTTCAGGGAAAACCAGAAAAGCAAGCGGTTTTGTAAGTGCCTTCGCGTCCAGAATTAGAGGAATTGCGCTTTCCTTGTTTGTATTTAACTGGATAACGCAAGGCTGGAATGCAATGATTTCTGCCGTAAAAGACGGCACCCAGAATATGGCAAGGTATTCCAGTGATGTGAATGCAAAAATGTCGGCTCTTGTTAGTGCGGTAGCAACTCTCAAAAATGCATTCGGGGCATTAGCCGCTCCGATTATAAGTGCAGTCGGGCCAGCGCTTACCTACCTTATAAATATGCTTACAGCCGCAATCAATAAGGTAAACCAGTTTATATCAGCACTGACAGGGAAAAAGACTTGGACGAAAGCCACTACCCAAACGAAGAATTATGCAGCCGGACTTGATGCAGCCGCCTCGAAAGCAGATAAGGCTACGAAGGCGGCGAAAAAATTAAAAGGGCAGCTACAATCGTTTAACGAGCTGAATGTAATAGATTCCAATAAAGATTCCGGCTCCGGCGGCTCCGGTGGTTCTGGTGGCTCCGGTGGCGGTGGTGGAGTAGGCGATCTGTATGAAGAGGTACCAATTGACCAGAATATTGCTGATCTTGCGGACAAAATCAGAGAAGCAATTAAATCCGGGGATTGGGAAGGCCTTGGAGAAACTATAAGGCAGGAAATCACAGACACCATAGGGAAAATTCCGTGGGATAAAATTTACACGAAAGCTGAAAATTTCGGAAAAGATTTTGCAGAATTTCTAAATGGATTATTCTCAGAGGATAAAAAAGGAAATAGTGTATTTACAGCAACCGCAGACGTTATCGCAAAGTCGTTGAATACAGCAATTTTTGCATCAAAAGGATTTACTGATAAATTTAAATTCAAGACATTTGGGAAAAATATGGCTCATGGATTCAATGAATTCTTTCGTGAATTCAAGTGGAAGCAATGTGCAGAAGCAATAAACGGATGGGTTGATGGATTCTGGCAGTTTGTGATTGGATTTTTCAGTGGACTAAGTTGGAAAGACATTTTTAACGGATTGAGTACATTCCTTAGTTCGTTAAGTTCTAAAAGCATAGCCACAATTCTTGGGGCTGCAGCTATAAATAAATTTGGAAAATCAATGGGTAAATCCTTGAAGAAATCTGTAAGCGATTACTTCAAGGACAATGGTTTAAATTTGACACTTAAAGATGCTGCTCTTGCTATAGGAGTAATGACAGTTACTTTTACCGTATTAAAGTTTTTAGATGAAAATGATATTCCGTCAAAGATTATTAAGTGGATAAAAGATTTGCCCAAAAAGATTATGGCTCCGTTCGGAAAATCTAAAGGGTGGGACGGAAAAGAAATGAAATTATCCATCCCGATTTCGGCTGTATTTGATAACATTTCCTTTAAATTAAAACACATTAAAATGAGCGATATTCTCGAAAATGTGTTTAATTTTGATGAAGCTGGCGGATTCTTCTCGGAAATGAAGAAGAATTTTGAAACGGCATTTGATGGAAACCGGAAAGACATAATGGATATGGGAAGCTATATCTTTGAGGGCATTATGGATGGATTTGCCGGAGCTATTGCAGCCATTGCAGAACCGTTTGTTGATTTCTTTAATTGGGTTGTTAATGGAATAAAAGATGCATTCGGTATCCATTCTCCTGCGAAAAAAATGAAACCACTCGGAGCAAATATTTTCCTTGGTGTAATTGATGGTTGGAAAGAAAAGATAAAATCATTTAGCTTTTCAAAGTTGGCAAAGGAAGCCATTAAGTTAATCCAAACGGGATTTAATGGTGCAAAATCCGTAGTAAATGTTGCAATTTCTTTGATAAAAAAAGGCTGGACTACATTAAAGAAATTTGTCGGAGAAATAGGGGCGAAAGCTTTTTCTCTTGCAAAAAAAGGCTGGACTACAGTATCAAAATTTGTTGGAGAGATCGGCAAAAAACCATTTTCTCTTGCAAAAAAAGGCTGGACTACAGTATCTAAGTTTGTTGGAGAAATTGGTAAAAAAGGCTTTGGACTGAAAAAGGATGGCTGGACTACCTTAAATAAGTATGTAGGAAAGCTGGATAAAGTAGCTGTGAAATTATATAAGAGCGGTTGGAAATCAATAAACAGCTTTGTGGGAACCACGGTAAAAGTTGGAATCCAGTTAATAAAAGACGGATGGAGCAACTTTAAGAACTGGCTTGGAATTGGAAATGATAATTCTTCATCGAAGAAAAAAACAGCCAAGAAAGCCGGTGGCGGCATCTATACCGGTGGTATGTGGCATAACATAGCACATTATGCAGTAGGAACCGAGAACGCACCAGCAGGACAGCTTTTTATCGCGCGTGAAGCTGGGCCGGAGCTGGTCGGAACAATTGCAGGACATACGTCCGTTATGAACAATGACCAGATTGTGGCATCTGTATCGGATGGAGTTGCGCGTGCGGTACGATCTGTAATGGCATCCGGAAATCAAAAAGTAAATGTTCTGTTTAAAGTGGAAGGAGATCCGAATGGAATCTTCCGTGTGACGCAGCAAAAAGCCAATGAATACTACCGGGCAACCGGAAACCCAGCATTTTTATTTTAGGAGGTGGATTGAATGGGATACGGCGGTTATTTAATTAAAGTCGGGAATTACACAGTTCCATTTGACTGTATACTGGCCAGCACATTTCAGTCCCCTCTCCTGGGGCAGGACAAGGATTCATACAATGATGATAACGGAGAACTACACAGGACAGCATTAAAGAACCAGGTCCTTAAGGCAGAGTGGCAGACTCCTGCCATGAACGAAAAGAAGTTTAATGCATTTATGAGTAACATAAATAAACAATATGTGGAGCAACGGCGCGAAAAGAAATGTCTTGTGACGGCATGGTGTCCGGAAATTATGAAGTATGTGACTATGCATTGCTATGTTCCGGATATTACTCCGATAGTAGCATATGCAGATGAAAAAACGATTGAATATGACGGCTGGCGAATTGCTTTTATCGGATATGGCGGTGGGATTTTATGATAGGTGGCAAAAACAAGGAGCTTTATTATGCAAGCTCAATTGATAAGCAACTTAATATAGAAGTAATCGGAACAAAACATGTGATTGACAACTCCATGAGAGAGCAGGACACATTCACACTTATTGAAACTCTGAATGACGGTACGGAACTGAAATTCGGTTCCTGCCTGCCGAATCAGATTTCTTTTACCGGACGTGAGGTACCAATTGCCACAAAAGGCATGAAGCTACGTGTGACGGAAACTCTGGAAGGGAATGAGAATGATCCGTTTGTGTATGGCACATATACGGTACAGTCTGATACCCCGACCGCTGATCGTACCAAGCGGCAGATCGTTGCCTATGATGCCATGTATGACATAATCAATGCTGATGTAAAAAGTTGGTATGACGGCTTATCTTTTCCGATGACCCTGAAAGCATTTCGTGACAGTTTTTTTGCATACCTCGGCATCGAACAGAAAGAGACAAGCCTTGTCAACGATTCCATGACCGTAAACAAAACACTGGTAACTACACAGTCCGAGGATTCCAGCGTGACCGCAGAAGCTACGATAAGCGGCAAGACAATCATCGAAGCGATATGCGAGATCAATGGAGCATTCGGAAATATCGGGAGAGGCGGTAGATTTGAGTATGTGATTTTAAAGGCGATTATATCTGCACTGTATCCGGCAGAAGATCTGTACCCACGGGAAGATCTCTTTCCATCGGATGCAAACACAGAAAGTATGACCGGGCATTATATTACATTTGATTATGAAGCGTTTCAAAGCCAAGCAATAACACAGTTGGAGATCAGGGCAGATGATTCTACCGCCGGGGCTATTGTGGGAACGGCGGGCAACAATTATACAATTTCCGGTAATTTTTTAATATCGGATAAGACCGGGGCAGAAATGAAGCAGATTGCGAATAATCTGCTGCCGGTAATTGCACAGGCAGCTTACACCCCGATAAAGAGCAGCGAGTGCGTGGGGAATCCGTGTTTAGAGTTGGGAGATCCAATCCGGTTTAACACGAGCAGGGAGATTGTGGAGTCTTATATTCTGCAGCGAACCCTTACCGGTGTGCAAAGCAAGCGTGACTCGATTGTATCTACAGGAACAGAAAAACATACCGCGCAGAACCCAACCACGCGAGAAATGGTGGAGTCATTAAAAAGACGAACACATACCCTGGAGGAAAATGCCGACCATCTCCAATCAACGTATGAGGATTTAGAAAAAAATACCTCTACGAGATTCGAACAGACGGATGAACTTATTGCTACAGAGGCAAAGCGTGCTACAGAGGCAGAGGGCGAATTGGAGTCTTCGTTTAAAGAAACCGCTGATTCTATCCAGATGGAAGTAGGCAAAAAGGTTGGGGAAGATGAAATCCGAAGCAAATTCGCCATGAGTCCAGAGAGTGTAGATATTGAATCCGGACAGGTAAACTTTAAGTCAAATACTCTGACAATAGATTCCGCGAATTTTCAGCTTGATGAATATGGAAAAGCAACAATTGTGGATTCGCTGAATTTTAAATCAACGGCATATGGTGATGATATTGAGATTATGGGACTTGACGGAAGGGGCAGACCCATGCTTCAAAACATACTCATTGACCTAGACACTGTAACGGATTCAAACTCGGAATCCATAGCAACCGAAAGTTATGTTGACGATTCGCTGAGTAGCTACGTAACCAAAAGTGAATTGCCGAGTGGGTATTTTACAGATGTAAAATATACACTGCATGATGAGTCTACAACCAAGTATTCGCCAAGACACTTTAATAAAATGTCTGATTTCGGTTCAAGAGAAAGTACCTTGGATATCGAGGGTCTTTTGATTTCTATTCCTAGCTCCGACAAAAGATTGAAAAATAATATACAAACCTTAAGAGATATTAAAAGCGTGTATATGGCAATGTGTCCGGTTGAATACACATGGAAATCCGGATACATCACGCAGCACAAAGGCTTGCAGTTTGGTTTAATTGCGCAGGATTTAGAGAAGATTTTGCAGGATGCCGGATTGTCCGATAGCGGACTTGTGCTAAAAGAAGATGCCGAAGAGGATGAAAAAGCAATTCACGGAGATTCAAAGACTTGGAAAATCGACAAGGAAAATCTCCATGCCATGCATATACAGATGATTCAAAGTCAGCAGAAAGAAATTGAACTTTTGAAGCAGAAAAATGAAGAGTTAGAACGCAGACTATCAGCATTAGAAGGGAGTGCGAGTCATGCAGAAAATATATAGTCGTATCATCTGGGAGAATCTCCCCAGCGAGAAAACAGCGGTAAATGAATCTAACCTTAACAGAATGGACTTGGCAATCGACAACCTGGATGATCGTGTGGTTGCTATGGATGCATCCAAGGTTGATCTTACCAAAGCCAATGAACTTGTGAAAGAAATCCTTTGGGATGAGTCCAAGGGAACACTGACCATAGTAAAGATGAATGGATCAAAGGCTGCGATTGACACCAAACTTGAAAAGCTGGCCGTGAACTTCAAGTATGATCCACAGACACAGCAGTTGATTATAACGCTTGATGATGGCACGGTGCAAAATGTGGACTTATCATCTCTGATTACAGAGTATGAATTTCTCGAATCTGACACAATCGCATTTGAGATTACAGATGGCAAAGTCAAAGCTATCGTAAAGAATGGTTCTATTACGGAAGATAAGTTGCAGCCGAACTTCTTATCAGATGTTAAGGTGGAAGTTGCAAAAGCCCAGGCATCAGCAACCGCAGCAGATGCATCAGAAAAGGAATCCACGGCGCAAGCTAATCTATCCAAAGAGTATGCTGACAAGGCAAAGGAATACAGCGACAACCTTGATAAAAAGGCTCAACTTGCGACATTCGACGTGAATGAGGATGGAGAGTTGATCTACACGGATAACACGACAGACATATTTACCGTTGATGATGACGGAAATTTAAACTGGGAGGTGGCTTAAATGGCTATAGCAGGAAGAGTGGCAATCGTGCCAAAGGGAGATTGGAGCGCAGATGCTACATATAAGAGATTGGATGCAGTTACTTATAACAACACACTGTATTTTGCGAAAAAGGATGTGCCGGCAGGAACAGCAACGAACAATACAGAGTATTGGTCAAGGTCGATTGTGGGTGGTGCTGGTGCGATTGCAACGAAAGAGGATGCCGGAACTGTAAAGCCTGCAGATGGGCTTACAGTTGCGGAAGATGGAACCCTTAAGGTTAGCATTGACGGAACAACACTCACAATGGATCAGGTCAACAATGTTATTAAGTTGGCTGACACTTTAAAAGATAAGATCAACGGAGCGTTTCCGGCGGCAAACTTAATCAACAACCTAACCACTACAGAAGCGGGATTTGGGTTGGATGCCCGGCAAGGAAAGGCTTTGGATGATAAAATCACCGAAATAAACGGCAGTCTAAATAGTAAGAAAATACCATCATTTGGCATCGAAAACATATTTACTGGAAACCCGTTTTGTATAGTCAACAATGGTTCCGATGTAATAAGTGTACAAACCGATTGGGATATAGACAATGGCGGCTATAGGGTCAAAAACATAAAGTATCCTGCAGGAACGACTACTAATCTTACGGTCTCATTATCGTTACCTGCTAATAGCATTGTTATTGTTGATGTAAATACACTTAATGGAGAGAATATTGATATACAAGGATCACTCATTAGAAGTAACTTTACAAGTAGCCCAAAAAATTGGAATTTATCAATTAAATTCACTGGGCGTACAAACCAAACACTTACAGATATTAGATACATGCCGTTAGTTATCCACTTAGGTTAAAGAAAGGTTTCCCATAACATGTTGTGCCTAATGCTTCGTTTCCATCTAATGTATTAGCTCTTTTTATTGTTGTATTTAAACTGCCGTTTAAGAAAATATATCGAACAAATATTCGAACGTAACTTATAAACCATTTTTATAGAAAGGAATTAAAAAAACATGGATAAAATTATTTTAGCCAACAAAACAGAATTTGAGATTGCAGACGGTGCAAGCCTTGGAAACATCCAGATTAAGGCAGAGAATTTCGAAGCCGTCAAGACCATCACGGATGCATTTACTACAGAAAACCTTTCGGAAGTGACATTTGAACATAACGGCGAAGCATCCGGAAAGTACACCGATCTGAAATCGGACGGATTTACATATGCGCCGAATACGGACGTAGACGGAAAAGAGAATGGAACCTACACGGTTACAATTCGTCTTAGGACAAAAACCGACATCGAAAAACGTCTGGATGCACTGGAAACAGGACAGGTAACATTGCAGCAGGGACATGAGTCCAACGCTGGAGCAATCGAGGAACTTGCAGATATGGTAGCAGGAGGTGAAGCATAATGGTTAAATTCTACGTGAGACGTATTCTGGTAGACAAGAAAATGACGATTGATGAAGTTCCGATGCGTTGGCGCGAACAGGTGCGGTCAGAGATCGAAAAAGCGTAGCAGATAGGGGCATCTTCGGGTGCCCCATTTGGTACAAACCATGTACGATCTGGCGGTATACTTATGGCATAAGATAAAAGGGGAAACTATATGCTTAAATTTTTATCCGAAAATTGGCAGCTATTAACTGCCCTTATAGGTGCTGTGGCGTTTCTGTATCGACAGGTAATTGCCACAAGAAAAGGAGTTCGAGCGTTGCTCCGTGCCGACCTGATCCGTCTGTATAATAAATACCATGACGATCTTAAATATTGCCCGGTATATGTAAAACAGGCGCTGGAAGATGAATACCAACAGTACCATGCTTTACACGGGAACGGAGTAGGAACACAGCTGTATAACGCATTGATGGCTCTTCCAACAGAGCCACAGGAAGGAGAGTAATATGTTAAAGAATTGTGTATTAAAACCAAGCGTAAGCACAGAAAAATGGATGAAAGCCGCCGGAATTCGTGCCGTTAAGACGATGGCACAGACTGCCGTTGCAGTGATTGGTACTGCCGCTGTGGTATCGTCTGTGGATTGGAAGCTGGTCGTATCATCTGCAATTGTATCCGGCGTGGTATCATTGCTCACCAGCGTAGCAGGAATCCCGGAAGTGAAGGAGGAGTAATTACATATGAAAATCAATGTACATGCCGGGCATAACCCGGATGGAAAGATCGCCTGCGGTGCTGTTGGACTCATCAGGGAGTCCACAGAGGCACGCAAGGTCAAGAAAGAAGTGATCCGGCTCCTTAGAAAGAAAGGACACAAGGTGTATGATTGCACCTGTACCAATGGGACAAGCCAGACGGATGTCCTGAAGCGGATCGTAACAAAGTGCAACAAGCACAAGGTGGATCTGGATATTTCGATTCATTTTAATTGTGGAGTCGGGGATAAGAAAGGCAATGGTAAGACGACCGGAACGGAAGTGTATGTGTACAGTGAGAAAAGCGCAGCGAAGCCGGTGGCAGAACGTGTCGTTAAAGACATTGCGGCTCTTGGATTCAAAAACCGTGGAGTAAAGATCCGGACTGATCTGTATGTGTTGCACCGAACAAATTCGCCGGCAATGCTGATTGAGTGCTGCTTCGTGGATGATAAAGACGATGTGAAACTGTATGATGCCAAGACGATGGCCGCTGCCATCGTTTCCGGAATCTTGGGAAAGAATTAGGAGTACAATTCGTGTGAACTTTCGTGTGAACTTTTTCCGAAATTTGCGAGTCCATGTGAAAGAAGAAACGATATGTGAAATGTGAAAGCCTTGATTTTGCTGGATAAAATGCAAAGTGCAGTAATATCAACGGTTGCGGAATTTTATGCATGAGGGGTTCGACTCCCGTCTAGTCCACTAAAAAGGTGCTTAAATAAGCACCTTTTTATTTTAATAATTCCGTGATATTGATTACAAGATTATCATAAATACATACTTGTATATCATCATCAAAACGGTATTGATCTGACTTTTCTGGTGAATCCGGTTTGGCGGTGCCAAATGAAATTATAGCATAATATTGTGAGTGTTATTTTAGTGGAAAAATTACGAAAAAAGTGATAGCATGATAGCATAGAAAATAACCAAAGATGAAGGAGAAGAAATGTTTCGACTGGTAGCAGATATTACAGAATTAAATATTGATCAGGTAAAGCTTCCGAAGATTCCGGGACTGGGTATGCTTATGAAGCTTCCAAATAAACAAAAAATTTCCATGATTGTCAGTGTTTTGAATGCGCAGAAAGGTCAGTTCCTTCCAAAATGGCAGGAGGCAGTGAATCAGAAGTGGGGGCAGTTGCAGCTTTTGGATTATCAGGTGGAACAGCCGGGGGACGGAAGCTGTCTGGCGCGCATCCGGATTGATGTGGGAAATGCGGATTACGATAAAGCGATTGATTCGGTCATTCCGCATGTGTTTCAGGAAAAGGATGCCCATACGGTGCTCGGCGAGGATTATGCCGGATCTGGAAACCTGCAGGAAGTGATGCAATTTATGCACAATGCACCGACGGCGGCAAAGAAGGAATTTTACATTGTAAAGACATTAAGCGTGGAAAAGGAAACAATTGCAAGAAACTTTGAAAACAGTGCGGCTTCCCAGGGAGCGGTACTTCGAATTGGAAGTCTGCGTTTTTTCCTGAAACAATCCTAAAAAGGCAAAGGAACAAAAGATGTTAGGAAATACAAAAGGTAAAATGATTAATCAGTATGTGCCGGATTATGTACTCTATGATCTTGAGACAACCGGTACTTCGAGTAAATATGACGAGGTTATTGAAATTTCGGCTGTCAAAGTAAAAAACGGCGTTGTTACAGAAGAGTTCAGTCAGCTTGTGAATCCGGGCAGACCGATTCCCAGCGCGGCAAGTGCAGTAAATCATATCACGGATGATATGGTGGCGTTTGCACCAATGTTTGATTCCGTATTGCAGCAATTTCTTGCTTTTATCGGAGATGATGTGCTGGCAGGACATAATATCAATCGTTTTGATATGAAATTTTTGTATCGTGATTGTGAACGGTATTTCGGTCAGACACTAACCAACGATTACATTGACACACTGAAACTGGCACGGCTCTGTCTGCCGGAACTTTCGCATCATCGTCTGGGGGATCTGGCACAATATTACGGGATTTCCACAGCCGGGGCACACCGTGCATTAAACGATTGCCGCATGAACCAGCAGGTTTTTGAAAAGCTGGCAAAGGAGCTGGATGGTACTACCGGGCGGAATATTGAAATAAAAAATTGTCCGGTGTGTGGGCAGCCACTGAAAAAAAGGAACGGAAGGTTCGGAGAGTTTTGGGGATGTATGGGATTTCCGACATGCAGATATACAGAAAATATATGATATATGACGGAAAAACCGTAAGGAGGAGTGTATGAAAACAAGGGAAGAGGCGCTGGCATATGCATTGTCTTTTCCGAAAACCTATCAGGAGGCACCGTTTCATGATAATAACTGGCAGCTTGTGAGGGTAGAAGGAAGCAAAAAGGCGTTTTTATGGACCTATGAGAGGGAAGGATACATTAATTTAAATGTGAAAGCGGATCCGCAGTGGCGTGATTTCTGGAGAAGTACCTATGCATCTGTCATTCCGGGATGGCATCAGAATAAAGATCATTGGAATACCATTATTCTGGATGGTACCGTTCCGGAGCAGGAAATCCAGCGTATGATTGCGGAAAGCTATGATCTGGTTACGGACAGTCCGACCAGACGGATTTATGAAGCGGTTAAAAAGATTCCGCGTGGAAAAGTGGCAACATATGGACAGGTTGCGGAGATGGCCGGAAATAAAAAGATGGCACGCGCCGTGGGAAATGCATTGCATAAAAATCCGGATCCGGAGAAGATTCCCTGTTATCGTGTGGTGAACGCAAAGGGAGAATTAGCTGGAGAATTTGCGTTTGGTGGAGAAGGTGCGCAGGCAAGGCTATTGCAGGCGGATGGAATTGCAGTTGTCGATGGACGTGTTGATTTAAAAATCTATGGTATATAAGTCGTTGTTTTGCTGCGTGTTCCGTTCCTCTTGCAAAAATCAAAAGCCTCAGACCATGCCGTGAATCACCAATTTAGAAAAAATTAAGAAAATTGTTAGCAGACGTGCTTGACGAGTGCTAAAAACAATGCTATAACAAAACTGAAGCAAAGATATAAGTACGTCTTAGTGGAAAATGCTCTGACTGAGATGGAATGACAGGAAGTGCATTTTAGAAAGCAGTTCCTGTTTTTGTGATTGGTGAGGTGATAATTATGGCAGCAAAAAGAGATTTTTACGAAGTTTTGGGAATAGATAAAAATGCAGACGAAGCAACGATTAAAAAGGCATATCGAAAACTTGCCAAAAAATATCATCCGGATATGAATAAAGGAAATCCAAATGCGGAAAAGATTTTTCAGGAAGTAACGGAAGCTTACGAAGTGTTGGGAGATCCGAAGAAGCGGAAATTGTATGATGAGTACGGTCCGATTTCGCTGGAGGCAGGTTTTGATCCGGAGAAGATGAAACAGGCACAGTACGGGAATCCATTTGGAAATGGAGGATTTTATCAGTCGTATTCTTCCGGAGAACCGGGCAGCGGATATCAGGAGTTCCATTTTGATGGTTCTTCCGATATGGATGATATTCTTGACAAATTGTTTGGAAAAAAAGGTGGATTCCACGGAACCGGAGGTTTTGGCGCAAGAAGCGGATTTGGAAGTACCGGAGAATTTGGCAGTGGTTTTGGCGGAGTACATGAGAAAAGAGGGCAAAATATCGAGACGGAAGTACCGATCAGCTTTGAAGAAGCGGTATTTGGCTGTGATAAAAGGTTTACGCTTTCTTCCAGTGACGGAAAGAGCCAGAACTTTGAAGTGCATATTCCGGCAGGCATTGCAAACGGGCAGTCTGTGCGTCTGAAAGGGAAAGGACAGAAAGGGTACAATGGAAAGGACGGAGATCTGCTGATCAAAGTCAAAGTCGGAGAAAAATCTGGTTACGAGCGAAAAGGCCAGGATGTTTATACGACGGTGAAAATTCCGTATACAACAGCTGTGCTCGGAGGAGAGATAAAGATCCATACGTTGTATGGAGATGTTGTCTGTAAGATTAAACCCGGTACACAGTCTGGGGCAAAAATCCGATTGAAAGGAAAGGGCGTAGCAGCCATGAATAATCCGGCAGTTCACGGAGATGAATATGCCCAGGTGCAGATAGAGGTTCCGACACATTTGTCGCAGACTGCAAAAGAAAAATTACAGGAATATGCACGGGCATGTAGCTGAATGTGAGGTTACTGTTCGCAGGGTAACCTGTGAACAGTAACATGTGAGTGAATAGTAACGATGAAATAACAGAAGATCCCTTGACAAGAGGAACTTTCCATGCTTAAATAAATTTAGTTATATGACTGACGGATAAGTGGAAGAACCACGTGGAGTATAACAAGAGATATAAAGGTGACAGATCCAAAGATTGCACCGCAGATAGGGCGATACATCACAGATGTACCGCAGATAAGGCGATGCTTCAGAGAAGCACCGCAGGGGCCGACCGTCTGGGCACCGCACATTGCAGGGAAATACATGAAATATGTATTTGATTGAAATGTGGGTTCCCGGATGTGTCGGTTTTTATTTATTTTAGGCGTATTTGCGAAAGGAGAAACAAATGCAGAAGGTAGCACTCAGTAAAGAATTAGGCGCAACAACATATCCGGGACGTGGTATTGTGATCGGACGTTCTAAGGATGGAAAGAAGGCGGTAACTGCTTATTTTATTATGGGAAGAAGCGCAAACAGCCGTAATCGTGTATTTGTAGAGGATGGCGAAGGTATCCGTACACAGGCATTTGATCCGTCAAAGCTGGAAGATCCGAGCCTGATCATTTACGCACCGGTTCGAGTACTTGGCAACAAGACGATTGTGACAAACGGAGATCAGACCGATACGATTTATGAGCTGATGGATAAGCAGCAGACATTTGAGCAGGCGCTGCGCACCAGAGAATTTGAGCCGGACGCACCAAATTATACTCCACGTATTTCCGGTATCATGCACATTGATAAGGGGGAGTTCAATTACGCGATGTCTATCTTAAAGAGCAACAACGGAAATCCGGATGCATGCAACCGTTACACGTTTGCATACAGCAACCCGGTTGCCGGAGAGGGACATTTTATCCATACTTATATGGGAGACGGAAATCCACTGCCAAGTTTCGAGGGTGAACCAACCTGGGTTGATATTGATGGAGATATCGATACGTTTACGAAAATGGTATGGGAGAATTTAAATGAGGATAATAAAGTTTCCCTGTTTGTACGTTTTATTGACATTGAGACCGGAAACTATGAGTCAAGAATTGTAAACAAGAATAAATAAATAAGAGCGGATTGTTGAAAAAGGAGAAAATCATGCAGGAATATGAATTAAAATACGGATGTAACCCAAATCAGAAACCGGCCAGAATCTATATGGCAGATGGCAAAGATCTGCCGATTAAGGTGCTCTGCGGAAGAGCCGGATATATCAATTTTCTGGATGCTTTTAATGGATGGCAGCTGGTAAAGGAATTAAAGAAGGCAACCGGACTTCCGGCAGCAACTTCTTTCAAACATGTTTCCCCGGCTGGTGCAGCGGTAGGACTTCCGCTGTCTGACGTGGAAAAGAAAATTTACTGGGTCGATGATATGGATATTGAGTTTACACCGCTTGCAAATGCTTATATCCGTGCCAGAGGTGCAGACCGTATGTCTTCATTCGGAGATTTTATTTCCCTGTCAGACATCTGTGATGCAGCAACAGCAAAGGTCATCAAGCGTGAGGTTTCCGATGGTGTGATTGCTCCGGGATATACTGAGGAAGCTTTGGAAATTTTAAAGCAGAAAAAGAAGGGCAATTACTGTGTAATCGAGATTGATCCGGCATACGAGCCGGCTCCGATCGAGCATAAGGATGTATTTGGTATCACATTCGAGCAGGGAAGAAATGAACTTCATATCGGAGATGATTTCTTTGACAACATCGTGACAGAAAACAAAGAACTGCCGGAGCAGGCAAAGATTGATCTGGCAATTTCCATGATCACTTTAAAGTATACACAGTCTAACTCTGTATGTTATGTCAAGGGCGGACAGGCAATCGGTATCGGAGCAGGACAGCAGTCCCGTATCCATTGTACCCGTCTGGCTGGTTCGAAGGCAGATAACTGGTGGCTGCGCCAGTCTCCACAGGTTTTAGGACTGCAGTTTGTTGACGGTATCAAGCGTGCGGACCGTGACAATGCCATTGATCTGTACATGGGTGAGGATTATATGGATGTCCTTGCAGATGGTGCATGGGAGAAGATTTTTAAGGTAAAACCGGCGGTATTTACCGCAGAAGAGAAGCGTGCATGGCTGGATAAAAATACCGATGTGGCACTGGGATCGGATGCATTCTTCCCATTTGGCGACAATATTGAGCGCGCACACAAAAGCGGCGTAAAGTATGTGGCAGAGCCGGGCGGATCGGTACGTGATGACAATGTGATCGAGACATGTAATAAATACGGTATGGTTATGAGCTTTACTGGAATCCGTTTATTCCATCACTAATTTCAAAGGGACAGGATACGGACATGCGGAATCTGTTCGTAGGATCATAAACTCTAAAATCCAAACACAAAAACAGCCATTTGGAAATATCCAAATGGCTGTTTTTGTGTTTGGATGATGAAAAATAAATGAATTTGCGCAAAATGTGGGTTCTATATGCATGAAAAATATACTAAAAGATACGAAAAATATTGAAAATTACACGAAACAACCGATTGCGCAAATAAAAAAGAATATGCTTGGAATTGTGAAAAGTGTGCAAAAAAGAAAGCGAAATATATCAAAATTATACATTGACACTGTGGGACTCTCTTGTTATACTAGAATCATAGAACAACCGATTGCGCAAAAGCGCAGTCCAGAAATAAAATACATCTAGCGGAGGGAGAACGAGATGGACAAATTTATTGTAAACATCATCCATCGCCCGGAGATGGTTCCAGAGTATTCTGCAACCGTGACCGGACAGGGAAAGGAAGAGGATATCGGAGATAAGGCTTTACTTACAGAGTCTCTCGATATTTTCAAGACACAGCAGAGACTGGCACATGAGAATGGCCTGAAAGTTACCATTCAGATGACATATGCTTCTTTGTTTAACGATGAAGCGGTTGAGATCGCAAAACATGATCATGAAGTCTATGGAGACGAAATCGCACTTTCCCTTTTGGGACTGCCTTGCGAAGAGTTCCGTGAGAAATATAAGACAAAAGATTTCTGTATCTGGATGTTTTCCATGGAAGACAAGAAGGCAATCGTTAATGATGTGTTCGAGAAATTCCATGATCGTTTCGGCTTTTACCCGGAGTCAACCGGTTCCTACTATATGGACGCAGAACTGATCAATTATGTGAAGGAAGCTTACCCGTCTGTGAAGTGTGCGGTAGCTACCTGCTGGGAGGAAGGTCCGAAAGCATATCATACCTGTAACAACTCCTGGTATACACTTTTCGATGGCGGCCCATGGGCACCATGGATTCCATCCAAGCAGAATACACATGCGCCGGCAGCAAATCAGGCAGAGGACAGTGGAATCGTAGCTATCCCACACCTTTCCCGTGACCTGATTGCATGTTATGACGGAAACGGATCAAACTTCGGTACACATCCACAGAACGTGCTTCGCGGTATGATTTATGATACAAAGACCTGGGAGTATCCGTATCTGTATAACCTGATCGATCAGTATCGTGATCTGGAAAAATACAACAATGGATATGCTTACAACATGATGTTCGTCGGACCAGGCTGGATGAACAAGATGGGCCGCTGGGAGGCTCCATATGATCTGCTGTTAAAGTCATACAGTGACGGATGTAAGTATTACGGAGATTTGAAGAAAGAGGGCAAGCTGGTAGATATGACCATGTCCGAGTTCGCAGATCACTACAGAAAGAAGAAAGGCATTACCGACGAGAAACGTTATACAGAGCCGGAATGTGCCCTTTGGAGAGATATTTTATACGGATCTGACAAGCAACTGTTCTGGTACTGCGATCCGTTTATGAGAGCCTGTGTTAATATGGATCAGGGTGGTGCGATTGTTGACCTTCGTCCATATGTTGCAAAATTAAACTGGCCGGTTGGTATCGGAACACCTCATGTACAGGATGCTTCTTATCCATTCCTGATTCAGGAGAAGTACCGTGCCGGATACTTTACACATTACGCAGGAGAAGGAACAGTCAGAAGTGCAAAGCTCTGCTACAAGGGTGAGGAAGTAGATCTGTGCCTCTGCCCGACACATGCACATTTCTCACAGGAAGGCAATACCAGAATTCTGACACTGGACCCGGTAACCATCGAGTTTAATGGACTGACAGTAAAATTACAGACAAAGGAATATTTTGAGGAAGGTTCTTCTAAGATCAAGATCGAAAGAAATATTCTCGAGATGAGTGATCCTGATGCAGAGGTTACCATTGATGAGTACATGGTAGCATGCTACGGAACCACAGAGTATCCGGAAGATATGACATCTGTCGTATTAAAATGCGAAGGTGCAGATGAAAAGACCATTCACTAGGCATACATGAGAGACCTCGACATCGATATGTTCTACAATAAAGATACAAAGATTTACAGTTGTATCCGCTGCCAGTACAGAGGTACGGAGGAAGACGTTTTAGCGAAAAATGAGATGGTTCGATTCCGTTATGGGGCAATGCATAAGAGATTCGACAAGTTTGATTTCGACTAAAAAGAACGTGCGGCAGCTGCCGCACGTTTTTAATATCAGGGTATAACTTTCAGGGAGTATAATATGCCTATGGGACGAAAACAAAAAGAAACCGTGGAACTGCGTTTTTATGAAATTCCACAGGGAGAACCGGTACTTGCTTTGTTGGGAGAGGAGTGGAACCGGGTATACGGACATGACAATTTTTATCTGCATTTCCATAACCTTATGGAGATTGGAATTTGCAGAAAAGGCGAAGGGGAGCTTATTATAGATGAACACACGTATACCTACCGGACAAATTCTGTCACTCTGATTCCTCCGAATATTCCACATACAACGATCAGTAATGGAATGGTGCGGAATTCCTGGGAATTTTTATATGTGGATGTCAACCATGTCATGGAGGAACTGTATGGCGACCGGATCGCACAAAAAAATGAGGCCATTGAACTGGTACGCAGATCGGCACATTTGCTGCATGGAAGCGAGTATCCGGAGATTGCAGAGATCGTCAATGCCATCATCCGGGAAGAAAAAAAGCAGAGTCCGTATTATCGTCAGGTGATCACAAGTTATCTGCATGCGCTGGTGTATGAGATGTTTCGTCTGAATGAAGTACAGACACAGACGAGACTTGAGGCGGCAGGAAGCGGAACAATGCGGCAGATCGCAGATGCACTCACGTTTGTCAATGACCATTATCAGGAAGAGGTAAAAGTGTGCACCCTTGCGCAGGTCTGTGGGATGAGTGAGACATCTTTCCGGAAAGTGTTTGAAGAATATGTGCATATGCTACCGATGGATTATGTGAATCTGGTGCGTGTACAATACGCGTGTGAACAGATGAAGCATGGCAATGATTCGATGGATGAGGTTGCCAGAAAGGTAGGATTTTCCACAACTTCCACCTTTAACCGGAATTTTAAAAAATTTTTTAATACGTCGCCATACCAGTGGAAGATCAATCCACAGCGGTATGAGCGGAAATTACAGAACTTTCATATTAACGCATTAAAGGGATGGTAAACGTTTTCGAAGAAAAGGAGAAAAGATGAGCAGATTTATTAAAGGAATGGACCTTTCCACATTGCTTGAGTTAGAGCGCTGTGGGGCAAAATATTATGACCATGGAAAAGAGCGGGATATTTTAGACATCATGAGAGATTATGATGTGGACACAATCCGTCTGCGTCTGTGGAATGACCCGTATTCCGAAACCGGTGAACCGTACGGTGCCGGATGCAATGATCTGGCAGAGACAATTGCCATCGGAAAGAAAGTATCCGATGCGGGATTCGGCGTATTATTAAATTTTCATTACAGTGATTTCTGGGCAGATCCGGGAAAACAGATTAAGCCAAAGGCATGGAAAGATTTTGATGCGGACCAGCTGGAACAGGCAGTTTATGAGTTTACCGAGGATTCTCTGCGCAAAGTACTGGAAGCCGGTGTCAATGTGACAATGATCCAGGTGGGCAACGAAGTGACCAACGGACTGCTCTGGCCGGAGGGATTAAAGCCGAATTATGACAATATTGCAAGATTTATCAGTTCCGGTATCCGGGCATGCCGTGCCGTTAAGCCGGAGATCCCGCTGATGATTCATCTCGACAACGGTGGAAACAATGAGATGTACCGCGACTGGTTTGATCATTATATGGAGCGTGGGGAAGATTTTGATTATATCGGACTTTCCTATTACCCGTTCTGGCATGGCACCCTGCAGATGCTTGAAGACAACATGAACGATATGGCAGCCCGTTACGGGAAGGAACTGATCGTGGCAGAGGTTTCTATGGGATATACCATGGAAGATTACAAGCAGTATGAGAAACTAAAGGACAGTGAGCGAAAGGGATATGCGACAAAGCCGGAACTTGTGGCAAAGATCGAGTATCCGATGACGGTACAGGGACAGGCAGATTTTACGAAGGACTTCTTAAACCGCGTGGCACATGTGCGTGACAACAAAGGTCTGGGATTTTTCTGGTGGGAGCCTGCATGGATTCCGGTACACGGAAGCGGCTGGGCAACGCCGGCATCTTTAAAGTATATGAATGATCCGGGACCATGTGGCAATGAGTGGGCAAATCAGGCATTGTTTGACTACGATGGAAATGTCCTTCCGGCACTGGAAGTGATTCGCGATTTTAGAAAATAAGATATGTAAAAATGTTGCATGAAGGAAGGGGAATGTTGCAAGTTGCGCAAAGCATATTGCAAAGAATTCCCCTTTATGTATAATGGAATTATCAAGAAAACGAACCGTTGCACCAAGCAGCGGATGAATATGCAGAAAGGGAGAGAACAATGATTCAGAATGATGTATTAGCAAAGTTTAAAGAGATCTTTGGCGATGAGGGGGACATCAGAGTATATTTTGCACCGGGACGTGTGAATCTGATCGGTGAGCATACCGATTACAATGGCGGACACGTATTTCCATGTGCACTTACTATTGGAACATACATGGCAGCAAGAAAGAGAACCGACCGGAAACTGTGTTTTTATTCCATGAACTTCGATGAGCTGGGTGTGATCGAAAGTTCTCTGGATGCATTTACTCCGGACCCGGATGGATTGTGGACCAACTATCCGATGGGTGTTATGTGGGCATTTGAAGGACGTGGCATGAAACTGGAAACCGGTCTGGATATTGCATTATTCGGAAATATTCCAAACGGTTCCGGACTTTCTTCTTCCGCATCCTTAGAAGTGGTTACCGGATATATGTTAAAGGATCTGTATGGTTTTGATGTGACCAATCAGGATCTGGCTCTGATCGGACAGTATTCCGAGAACAATTACAATGGCTGCAACTGTGGAATTATGGATCAGTTTGCATCTGCCATGGGTAAAAAGGACAATGCAATTTTCCTTGATACTTCGGATCTTTCTTTTGAATATGCACCAATCGTACTTGACGGGGCAAAAATTGTCGTCACCAACAGTATGGTAAAACACAGCCTGGTTACTTCCGCATACAATGACCGCAGAAATGAGAGTGCACAGGCACTGAAGGATCTGCAGACCGTTGTGGATATCAAAACGCTTGGAGATCTGACGGATGAGCAGTTTGAGCAGTACAAGGGAGCCATTAAGGATGAAGTTGCCAGAAAGAGAGGCAAACATGCGGTTTACGAGAATCAGCGTACAATCGCAGCAGTCAGGGCTCTGAAGGAAAACGATATTGAAACATTCGGAAAACTTATGAATGCTTCCCATGTTTCCCTGCGTGACGATTATGAGACCTCCTGTCCGGAAGTGGATGTACTTGTGGATGAAGCATGGAAGATTCCTGGTGTGATCGGTTCCCGTATCACCGGAGGCGGATTCGGTGGATGCACGGTCAGTATCGTAAAGGATGCATCCGTGGACGAATTCAAGGAGAAGCTGACAAAGGCATATGAGGAAAAAGTCGGAAAGACACCGGAATTTTATGTGGTTTCCATCGGAGATGGCCCAAGCCGTCTGATTTAAGAACGTATTACATAGGGTAAATGTGTGCGGAACTGATTGGAACCGCATTTGCCGACAGGCTTTATAAAAAGGAGTACGAGATGATTCAGGAGAACATTTTAGAGTTAGTAAAATATGGTCTGAGCACCGGACTGGTAGATCCGGAGGACAAAGTATATACCATTAACCGCCTGCTGGAGCTTTTTCAGGTAGACGAAATCGAGGATGCGGTATTTGAAAAGGTGGAAAATCTTCCGGCATGGACACAGGAAGAGGCAGAAGGAAAACTTGAGGGAATCCTTGCAGAAATGATGGATTATGCATATGAGAATGGTCTCATGGCAGAAAACAGTATTGTATACAAAGATTTGTTTGATACAAAAATTATGGGATGTCTGGTACCGGAACCAAGCAGTGTCCGCAAGACGTTCCGTGATCTGTATGAGCATACCTCACCGCTTGCCGCAACGGATTATTTTTACAAATTAAGCTGTGACAGCAATTATATCAGAAGACAGCGTATCAAAAAAGACCGCAAGTGGACAACCGACACCGAGTTTGGAACACTGGATATCACCATCAATCTGTCCAAACCGGAGAAAGATCCAAAAGCCATTGCGGCAGCAAAAAATGCAAAGCAGAGCGCGTATCCGAAGTGCCAGCTCTGTAAGGAAAATGAGGGATATGCAGGACGTGTCAACCATCCGGCACGCCAGAACCACCGCATCATTCCACTGACGATTAACAACAGTGACTGGTTTTTCCAGTATTCTCCATATGTATATTACAATGAGCACTGCATCGTGTTCAATTCCAAGCATACGCCAATGAAAATCGAGCGTGCAACGTTTGGAAAACTTCTGGATTTTGTGACACAGTTTCCACATTATTTTGTGGGTTCCAATGCAGACCTGCCGATCGTTGGAGGTTCCATCTTAAGTCATGATCATTTCCAGGGTGGACATTATACATTTGCCATGGCAAAAGCACCGATTGAAAAAGAACTTCAGTTTGAGGGATTTTCCGATGTGAAAGCAGGAATCGTGAAATGGCCGATGTCTGTCATCCGTATCAGCGGACCGGACAAGGAGCGTCTGATTGAACTGGCAGACAAGATTCTCTTAACCTGGAGAGGCTATACCGATGAGGATGCATTCATCTATGCCGAGACAGACGGAGAGCCACACAATACGATCACACCGATTGCACGCAGACGTGGAGATGATTTTGAACTGGATCTGGTACTGCGCAACAACATCACGACCGAGGAGCATCCGCTGGGTGTCTATCATCCACATGCAAAACTGCATCATATCAAAAAAGAGAACATCGGTCTCATCGAGGTTATGGGACTTGCGGTACTGCCTGCCCGCCTGAAAGATGAGATGGCAGAGCTTGCCGATGCACTGGTAAATGGTACAGACTTACGTGCAACAGAAACACTTGCTTCCCATGCAGAATGGGCAGAAGGTTTCCTTCCGAAGTATGATAAGATCACAAAAGACAATGTGATGGATATTCTGCATGAGGAAATCGGTCTGGTGTTCAATGAAGTGCTGCAGGATGCCGGCGTATATAAATGTACACCGGAGGGACGTAAGGCATTCGAACGTTTTATTGCGGCTGTTTAATTGCGCTCTCTGGCAGATATAAGTTTTCTTAAGGTGACATTCCTTTATTTCAGGCATTGAAAATAAGAAAATGTGTCACCCTAATCATTATTTTTTTATCAATAGATCCCATTTACAGAATTTGTGAAAATCGTTCTTTCACTTATCTTTTTTCCAATCAACAGGAAGAAGGGGGACATTTCTTTCGGAAGAACAAATTTGCAACTGCGCCGTAGTTCCATCACATAACGCTAATGGCATTAAAGTAAAATTTTTCAAAAAAGAACCTGAAATCAAAATCGGCGCTGCTTTGCAAATTTTTCTGGAGAAAGAGAATGTCCCCCTTCTTCCGTCGCATCGAGAAAACTTATATTTATACCTGTTATTTATTGGCAAGCCCCCGCATAAGTTTCTTCCGGCAATGAAAGAACGCCGGAAGCAGGAAACAATCCGCAAACAGCCATGCCAGCGGACTGGCAAAACATGCAGCCGTAAATCCGAAGATCGGTACAAAGATCAGACCGATCAATGCGCGGGCAATCATCTCAAATACACCGGCAAATACAGCAAAGCCGGAAAAGCCCATTCCCTGGATAAGAAAACGAACAATATTGACCAGCGACAGAAGCATATAAAAGCAGGTGTTGGTGATCAGAAATTGTCTGGCCTGTGCGACAACCTGTGTGATATTGGCACTGTCCGAAGGAGCTATAAACAGATAGATCAGTGGACGTGCAAGGAAAATGATGACAACAAGGATTGCTGCGGAGTATACTGCGGCAAGAATGATGGCGGATTTCATACCGCTTGCCAGACGATCATATTTTCCGGCGCCAACGTTCTGTCCACCGTAAGTTGCCATGGTAGAACCGAGTGCGTCAAACGGGCACACCATAAACATCGAAATACGGCTGCCGGCCGTCATGGCTGCCACGGCGCCTGAACCTAAGGTGTTGACAGCAGTCTGCAGAATGACGCTTCCGATGGCGGTAATGGAATACTGCAGACCCATAGGAAGTCCCATAATCAGAAGATTTCTTACATAGGAAGCATCCAGTACCCAGTCGGAGCGCTTCAGGTGCAGAATGTCAAATTTCCGGATGATCACGAAAAGACACAGCACACCGGAAACCGCCTGCGATAAAACGGTAGCAAATGCGGCACCAAAAACTCCCCAGTGCAGACAGATGATAAAGAACAGATCCAGTCCGATATTTAAGACAGCCGCAACGATCAGAAAAATGACCGGCGTGATGGAGTCCCCCAGAGAACGCAGGTAGGAGGAGAGTATATTATAAAGGATGGTGGCTGGTATGCCGGCAAAAATAACAACAATATAATTGTAGGACAGGTCGATAATATCGGAAGGTGTCTGCATCAGCACCAGAATCTGCCGACAGAAAATGACGGTCAGTGCCGTGAGAACACCGCCGATGAGAACCGACAGAATGGCGGAATTACCGACATATTTGCGCACACCGTCATAGTCGCGCGCACCGAACCGCTGGGCAACCGGCAGACCGAAACCGTTGCAGATTCCCTGACAGAATCCTATGATCAGAAAATTGATACTTCCGGTTGCCCCAACTGCAGCAAGTGCCGTTACGCCGAGATAGCGGCCGACGATGATGGTGTCCATGAGACTGTAAAACTGTTGAAACAGCATACCGAACAGAAGCGGTACGGCGAAACCGAGAATCAGTTTCATAGGGGAACCGCTGGTCAATTCTTTTGTTGTACTTCTTGCCATAATGATTTACTCCTTTTATATTTTAAACAAAACTGCAAATGCTAGGATATTTTATCACGATTGTGTAAAACTACAAGAGGAAAAAATGCTGAAATTTCATTTTTTTTGCGTTTTTTTTGCCGCGTCAATTCTTTACATTTGAGGAAGAATGCGGTAGAGTGGTAAGTGACTGTAATATTGTACATATAAAGGAGATTAAAGTTGAAAAACTGGGAAAAAAATATACGTAAGGTTGTTCCCTATACACCGGGAGAGCAGCCAAAGAAATCACAGATCATCAAGTTAAATACCAATGAAAATCCATATCCGCCGGCACCGGGGGTAAAGGAAGCACTGGCACATTTTCATACGGATGATCTGCGGCTGTATCCGGATCCGGTTGTGACAGATCTGGTGGATGGGATTGCACAATTCTATCAGGTAGCCCCTTCACAGGTCTTTGTCGGTGTCGGATCGGATGATGTGCTTGCAATGCTGTTTATGACCTTCTTTAATTCAAAGAAGCCGATTCTGTTTCCGGATATTACCTATTCCTTTTATGACGTGTGGGCAGAAATGCTTCGCATTCCGTATACACAGATTCCGCTGGATGATGCATTCCGCCTGAATCCTTCAGACTATAAATGTGAAAATGGTGGAATCGTATTCCCAAACCCGAATGCACCGACCGGGGAACTTCTTCCGGTATCTGCCATTGAGGAGATCGTTCAGGCAAATCCGGATGTGATTGTGATCGTGGATGAGGCATATATTGACTTTGGAGGAGAGAGTGCCCTGCCTCTGATTGATAAATACGATAATGTAATTGTGGTACAGACATTTTCCAAGTCACGTTCTCTGGCGGGGTCGAGGATTGGCTTTGCCATCAGTAATCCGACACTGATTAAATATTTAAATGATGTGAAGTATTCCTTCAATTCATACACGATGGATCGTATCACCATTGCTTTGGGAACGGCATCTATCCGTGACCGGGCATATTTTGAGCAGACGACAGAGAAAATCATAAAGACAAGAGAGTGGACCAAAGAGCAGCTTCGGGCACTCGGGTTCGTATTTGGTGATTCCAAAAGCAACTTTATTTTTGCCATGCATCCGGATGTTTCCGGTGTGGAACTGTTTGAAGCACTGAAGAAAAACGATATTTATGTGCGGCATTTTGGCAAGCCGGCACGGATCAACGAATATCTGCGTATCACAATCGGTACGGATGAGCAGATGCATAAACTGATCGATTTTCTGAAAAAATATTTAAATAAATAAAGCGAGGATTTTTTATGTTGACAAAATACTTGTGGGTATTTTTGGTTTCCATGGTACCACTGGTGGAACTGCGCGGTTCCATTATTATTTCGCAGGGACTGCAGCTGCCGGTACTTTCTTCTTATATTGTGGCAATTATCGGAAATATGCTGCCGGTGCCGGTGATTTATCTGTTTGCACGGAAAGTTCTGGTATGGGGAGCGGATAAACCGGTGATTGGAAAGTTTTTTTCCTGGTGTCTGGAGAAGGGAGAAAAGGGCGGAAAGAAATTACAGGAAAAAGCAGGCCGGGGGCTGTTTATCGCACTGCTCCTGTTTGTAGGAATTCCGCTTCCGGGAACCGGTGCATGGACAGGAACACTGGCGGCCAGTATTCTGGACATGGATTTTAAATCAACAATTATCGCCGTCATGCTCGGGGTTCTGCTTGCAGGAATTATTATGATGGTGCTCAGTGTGGCAGGATTCGGCATGTTTTTGAAATAACCAAGGAAGTAATTAATCAATGAAAGACAAGAAAAAAACCAAGACGATTCCGCGTCAGGTGCGCTGGGATAAGCTTGATAATACAGCACATCTTTTCCCGTCCATTGCGGGGGAGAGTATGACAAACGTGTACCGGATCAGTGTGACCTTAAAAGAAGAGGTTCAGGTGGAATTTCTGCAGCAGGCGCTGGACATGATTCTGCCGAAATTCGATGGGTTTAATCTTCGGATGCGCACAGGCGTATTCTGGTATTATTTTGAAGAGAACGGAAAAAAGGCGCCGAAAGTCACGGAAGAGGCGATGTTTCCATGCCGGTTTATCCGGCAGAACAAAAACCGCAATTATCTGTTCCGTGTGACCTATTATAAGTCAAGAATCAATCTGGAAGTGTTTCATGTACTGACCGATGGCATGGGAGGCATTAATTTCCTCCGGGAGCTGACGTATCAGTATCTGCGTCTGGTGCATCCGGAACTGGCGGAAAAAGAAGGAAACAAACTGAGCGGAGATACCTCTCTCAGCAGGGAGGACAGCTTTGTCCGCAATTACCGCAGCAGCAAGCCAAGCGGATTTAATAAAGAAAAAGCATATCTGATCAAAGAAGATAAACTTCCGGCCGGAGAATTTGGTGTCATGCATGGGCGGATGCCGGTCTCACAGCTGAAAAAGGTAGCACATGGCTATCATGCATCTTTGAATGAATATTTTGTTGCAGTCTTTGTATGGAGTGTGTATAAAGAACTGTTACACGGGATGCCGGGGAAAAAACCGATCCGAATCGCAGTGCCAGTCAATCTGCGGCCGTATTTTGATTCGGATACGACAAAAAACTTTTTTGTTATGGTATCTGCAGAATTCCGTCCACAGAAAGAGTCCTATACGTTTGAGGAAGTACTTGCATGCATACAAAGCAGCCTGCACTCCCAGATCAATAAGGAACATTTAGAGGATCTGTTTTCTTACAGTGTATCCAATCAGAGGAACCTGCTTATGCGTCCGGTGCCGTTATTTTTGAAAAATATTGCCATGCGTATCGTATATGAAAAATCCGCAGTGGCAAATACGACAACGATCACAAACATCGGTAATATCAAGATCAAAGATATTTACCAGCCCTATATAGAAGGTTTTTCGGCTTTTATAGCCATGTCAAAAGGGCAGTATCTGAAAGGAACGATCTGTTCTTACCAGGATACGCTGGTATTTACATTCAGTTCCATCTTTTCCGAGGCTCTGGTACAGAAGGCATTTTTCCGCAAGATTGCGGCGGATGGTGTGGATGTGGAGATGGAGACGAACGGAGTATATTATGAATAAATGCAAAAAATGTAATATTGTCATATTGGACGATACGGACCGCTGTCCGCTCTGTAAACATGTGCTGGAGTCGGACGGGATACCGGGAGAGAGCCGGTATCCGGATGCCATTGCAACGGCGCGTAAATTCCGGTTTGTGGAGAATCTGGTACTGTTTATCTCCATTGTGGCGGAGTGTCTGCTGATTGCCATCAATTTCCAGGTGGACAGGGAAGTGGCATGGAGCCTTGTAATTGGTATCATTCTTTTATATGGAAATGTGGTGCTTCGCATGGCGATTCTGGGAAAATCCGGATATCTGGCCAAAACCGTCTGTCTGGTACTTCTTGCCATTGTAATGCTTCTTGGAATTGATTATCTGACCGGATACCGGCGCTGGTCGTTAGACTATGTGTTTCCGGGGGGAATCATTGCCATTGATCTGGCGTTGTTTATCCTGATTCTGATAAACCGGAGAAACTGGCAGAGTTATATGATGTCGGAACTGCTGACGATATTGCTGAGCATTGTACCGGTGGTATTACTGCAGATGAGAATCATTCATTTTCCATATCTGGCATGGGGGTCCCTCGGGGTATCGGTATTTTTATTCCTTGGAACACTGATTCTTGGTGATCAGCGTGCACGAACCGAACTGAAACGGAGATTTCATATATGATAGAAAGCGAAGCGAGTGTAAAAGGACGTGTGGTGGCAGAAATGCTGTCACATTTTACCAATGATTTGAAAATCGGAAAAAAAATAAAGAGCGGAGAGCTGCGCAAGCGGATGATAGAGCCGCCATGGATTCCACCGGCAATGTTTAACCTGACAGGAATCAATATGGATCATTTTACGATGAAACTTTTGTCGTTAAAGGAAAATCCAAACACGGATTACGTGATTCTGCAGTTACACGGCGGTGGTTATACGGGAGCTGTGCGCAATGCGTATTATGTGTTTGCAGGATTATATAACGAGCTGAGCCATGGATGCAATGTGCTTACTCCGGATTATCGTGTGGCCCCGGAGAATCCATATCCGGCAGCACTTGAAGATGCATTGGCATCATACCGCTGGCTGCTTTCCAAGGGATATTATGGAGAACAGATTATCCTTGCCGGAGATTCGGCAGGCGGTGGACTGGCGATGGCACTCTGTATGTATTTGCGGGATCATAATATGCCGGTACCGGGAGGAATCATAGCCATGTCTCCGTGGACGGATCTGACGGCCAGCGGGGAGTCTTATGAGACCAATTATGAGAAAGATCCACTGTTTGGAAATACGAAGGAGAGTCTGATTTACCAGAATGATTATCCGGGGGAACATGACCGGATGGACCCGTATATTTCTCCGCTGTTTGGGGATTTCCGGGGATTTCCGCCAATGCTCATACAGGTTGGATCGATTGAGATGCTTCTGAGTGATTCGGTTTCGGTAGCGGCAAAGGCAAGGGAGCAGGGGGTAAAAGTGCGCCTGTCTGTTTATGAAGGGATGTTTCATGTGTTCCAGATGGCATATCTGAATATTCCGGAATCAAAGAAGGCATGGGCAGAAGCCGGCAAATTCATTGATGTGCTGCGCACGGACAGCAGACTGTAAAAATTATTACAAAAATGGCGCGGAATTTTTTCACATATTGCATAAACGCCTAGATACGTCTACATTTCCATGGAGTAAGCCTCCACATGATGTAGAAATGTGGGTTGACAATAACACAAGATGTAGTGTAGTCTTGTATTTGTTAATGAAAATATACAAGATATAGGGAGTAATTTCTATATCTTATATTTTGTGTAAACAATCGTTTATAAAGATAGACTTTGAGAGGAAGATGGAACATGAAAATTATTAAGAGAAGCGGAGTCGAGGTATTTTTTGATTCGAATAAGATCGTTGCGGCTGTACAGAAAGCGAATGCATCGGTAATCGATTATGAAAAACTCAGCGATGAGCAGATTCAGGAGATTGCCGATAATGTGGAAGTGGCATGTGAAAACATGAAACGGTCTGCCAGCGTGGAGGAAATCCAGGATATGGTAGAGAACCAGCTGATGAACCAGCATGCATTTACGGTTGCCCGTAATTATATTACATACCGTTATAAGAGAGCACTTGTGCGTAAATCCAATTCTACTGATGAACAGATTCTGTCCCTCTTAGAGTGTAACAATGAGGAAGTAAAACAGGAAAATTCCAATAAAAATCCTACTGTAAACAGTGTACAGAGAGATTATATGGCGGGAGAAGTCAGCAAGGATATCACGAAGAGATTCCTGTTGCCAGAAGATATTGTGGAAGCACATGAAAAAGGACTGATTCATTTCCATGATGCAGATTATTTTGCGCAGCACATGCATAACTGCTGTCTGGTGAACTTAGAGGACATGCTGCAGAATGGTACTGTAATCAGCGAGACCGGAATTGACCGTCCGAGAAGTTTTTCCACGGCCTGCAATATAGCAACACAGGCGATTGCGCAGATTGCAAGTTCGCAGTATGGAGGACAGAGTATTTCACTGTCCCATCTGGCACCGTTCGTACAGGTGAGCCGTGAAAAATTCCGGATACAGGTCCGGACAGAGTTTGAAAAGATCGGGCTGGATCTGGATGAGGAGAAAATCAATAAAGTAGCAGAGATGCGTGTAAGAGAAGAGATCAACCGTGGTGTGCAGATGATCCAGTATCAGGTGATCACGCTTATGACCACAAACGGTCAGGCTCCGTTTATCACGGTGTTTATGTATCTCGACGAAGTACCGGAGGGACAGACCAGAGATGACCTGGCAGCGATCATTGAGGAGATGCTGCATCAGAGAATCAAGGGAGTAAAGAACGAAAAAGGAGTATTTATTACCCCGGCTTTCCCGAAACTGATTTATGTACTCGAAGAAGATAATATCCATGAGGATTCCAAGTATTTTTATCTGACACGCATGGCTGCACAGTGTACGGCAAAGCGCATGGTTCCGGATTATATTTCCGAAAAGAAGATGAAAGAACTGAAAGTGGACAAGAACGGGGAAGGACACTGCTATCCATGTATGGGATGCCGCAGTTTTCTTACTCCGTATATTGACCCGGAAACCGGAAAACCGAAATATTACGGACGTTTTAACCAGGGAGTTGTGACGATCAATCTGGTGGATGTGGCATGTTCTTCCGGAAAAGATGAGAAAAAATTCTGGAAGATTCTCGATGAGCGTCTAAAACTGTGCTACCGGGCACTGATGTGCAGACATAAGAGACTTCTTGGCACACCGAGTGATGTGGCTCCGATTCTGTGGCAGAACGGAGCGCTTGCCCGTCTGAAAAAGGGAGAGACGATCGACAAACTTTTATTTGGCGGTTATTCCACCATCTCTTTGGGATATGCGGGATTGTGCGAGTGTACCCGTTATATGACAGGTGTTTCCCATACGGAGCCGGAGACCGGAACACCATTTGCACTGCGTGTCATGCAGCGTCTGAATGATGCCTGTGCAGAGTGGAAAGAAAAGGAAAATATGGATTTCAGTCTGTACGGTACGCCGCTGGAATCCACCACCTATAAATTTGCAAAGTGTCTGCAGAAGCGTTTCGGTATCATAGAGGGCGTAACAGATAAAAATTATATTACGAACAGTTATCATGTGCATGTGACGGAAAATATCAATGCTTTTGATAAACTGAAGTTTGAGTCACAGTTCCAGAAGCTGTCTCCGGGTGGTGCAATCAGCTATGTGGAAGTACCAAATATGCAGGATAATATTGATGCCGTGATTGCCGTCATGAAATACATTTACGATAATATTATGTACGCGGAGCTCAACACGAAGAGTGATTACTGTATGGAATGTGGCTATGACGGTGAGATCAAAATTGTTGAGGAAAAGGACAGCGGAAAACTCGTCTGGGAGTGTCCGAACTGCGGAAACCGTGATCAGGATAAGATGAGTGTTGCACGTCGTACGTGCGGGTATATCGGAACACAGTTCTGGAATCAGGGACGTACACAGGAAATCAAAGAAAGAGTATTACATTTATAAAACATGGAAGAAAACAAACGGAAACAATATGCCCATTTGTATGAACACCATGAGGTAGAAGATCCACAACCCCGGGAAGAGAAAGAAAAACCCATCGGGCCGAGTGGCAGAAACCGCCATCGGCCGATGGTGGAAAAGGTATGCAGACGCATCGCCTTTTCTTTCCTGGCCATGGCGGTTGTTCTGTTACTTGCATTGAATTATTTTCAGATCAAAGAGGCAAAAAAGGAAGCGGTTTTGGAATATATCCGCAAAGAAAAGCAGCAAATGAAAAATCGTGAGACAGAAAAGACGGACCAGCTTGCAATCTTAGACCAATATGATATATTATATAGTATGTATCCGGATCTGGTTGGATGGATCAAAGTTGACGGGACACCAATCGATTATCCGGTGATGCAGGATCATACAGGCGGGGAATATTATCTGAAACACAATTTTGAAGGAAAAGATGATAATAAGGGAAACCCGTTTGTTTCCGCAGATGCCAGCATTGATCCGATGGATCAGAATATTGTGATCTTTGGGCACAACGTAAGTGATGGAAGCCAGTTTGGAGATCTGGATGCCTATCTGGATAAGAAATTTTACAAAAAGCATCCGGTGATTACTTTTGATACGATTTATGAAACTGGACAATATCAGATTGTTGCGGTGGTAAAGACACATGTAAAGGAAAAAGACGAATCCGGATTCCGTTATTACTGGTTTCGGAATTATAAAAACCGGAAAGAGTTTCAGAATCTGCTGGATTTTGTGGAAGAGAACCGTGTGTATGATACAGGGGAGCATCTTATCTATGGAGATACCACAATCATGCTCTCTACCTGTGAATACACGGTAAACAATGGGAGACTCGTAGTCATAGCAAAAAGGATATAGGGCAGAAGATGAAAAAATTAGGGATGATGAAAACGATACTGATGATGGGATGTGCGCTGGCGTTGCTTTTTGCAGCCGTTCCGCAGCCGGTTATGGCGGCGAACAGCCAGATGAATCTGACGGTTGGAACAACCAATGATGCAAAAGCCGGAGATACGGTAACGGTACGTCTGGTCGGAAGCAATAATCCGGGACTTTCGACATTTGCAGCAAGACTGGCATATGACGATTCTGATCTGGAATATGTAGGAACCACATGGGCAAATACGATTTCTTCGGATTCGGGAAATATTGAGCTGGTTTCCCCGGTTACGGAAAATAATCAGCAGGCACTTAATCTTTCGGCAATTTTAAATAAGACTTATTCCCAGAATGAAACCATTGCCACGGTTACCTTTAAGGCGAAAAATGCATATACAACGATGCCGGTTACCCTGACAGTGCGTGAAGTGACGGATGCAAGTTACAATCCGGTTACGGTTACAACGGTTGTGGATGCTTCTGCAGGACAGACACAGAGCCAGTCACAGTCCCAGAGCACTTCCCAGAGTCAGTCGGACAGTCAGGATGACACAGAGTATACAGATGATACAGATGATACAGACGATACGGACGATACCGATTCGTACGATGATACAGACGATACGCAGGATTCCCAGCGCAGCAGTGGGAATACACACAAAACTTCATCGAACAAAAAGAATAACAGTGGAAATACATCAAAAAACGGGAACCGGACAGATGCAACACCAAAGACCGGTGCGGTCGATCTGCGGATGGTATTTGGAGCAGCAGTAATTGTCTTTTTACTGGTAGCTGCAGGCTGCATCCGTTTTCTGAATAAAAAGAAAGAGTAAATTATGAATTATGCAGGAATTAAGTATTGTGACATCGCAAACGGTCTTGGCTGTCGGACGGTACTGTTTGTATCCGGATGCCGCAATGCGTGTAAGGGCTGTTTTCAGCCACAGACATGGGATTTTACCTATGGAGAATGTTTCGATGAGCAGGTACAGCAAAAGGTGCTTGATTCACTGAAACCGGAGTATATAGAGGGAATGACCCTGTTGGGAGGAGAGCCGTTTGAGGAAGAAAATCAGGAGGCTCTTCTTCCTTTTATGAAAAAAGTAAAAAGTTTGTATCCGGATAAGAATGTCTGGGCATTTACCGGATATATATATGATAAAGACCTGATTTTGGGAGGCAGAAAACATACGAAAGACACGGATGACCTGCTTTCCCTGATCGATGTACTGGTGGACGGTCCATTTATTGAGGAACAGAAGGATATTACGCTCAAGTTCCGGGGATCGGTCAATCAGCGCATTCTTGACTTGAAAAAAACCATGGAAAGTGGCAAAATAGTTAAGTTGATGGAATAGTTATGAAAACGAGGATGGATACATATGAAAAAGCATATTAATGCATTGTTGGGATTTGTCTGTTATACAATCGGTGTGATTGCAGCAGCATATTACGGGTTGTGGAAGATGCTTGTGCTTCCGCTTCATACTCTGGCAGTTTCTTTTCTGGCAGGGGACCTGAATATCACACTGCTTGCGGTATGTGTTGTCAAAATACTTTTTTCAACAACGATGGCAGGATTGATCTGGTGCATTGGCTATATAGCCTATAATCACTTTAAAGGCACACAGGATCCGGACTGGGAAACTATGGAGAAAGAGTACATGGCAGAAAAAGAAGAGAAAGAGAGGCAGGCATCGTGATTTTACGGGTTCCGGAATATTATGAGAAATTTTCCTGCATTGCATCCCGCTGCAAGGACAGTTGCTGTGCAGGCTGGGAAATTGACATTGATGAGGATTCCTATGCATATTACAACAGTGTGGAAGGTAAATTTGGCAAAAGACTCAAAGAAAGTATGTATGAGGCCGATCCGGATGATGATGGCGGTGGATACCGTTTTAAGCTGAAAGGGAAGAAACGCTGTGCCATGCTCAATGACCATAATCTCTGTGATCTTTATACAGCACTTGGGGAAGAGGCTCTGTGTGAAGTGTGTACAGAATATCCGCGTTTTTCCCTGATTTACGGAGATGTGGAGCAGAAAGCACTGAGTCTTTCCTGCGAGGAAGTCGGACGGATTCTGTTTGAGCGGACAGAACCGGAAAAGCTGGTGGATATAGAGCTGCCCGGAAATTGCGATGACGGTGAGGACGATCCGGCATATGTTGCATTCATGGAATGGGTGCAGCAGGAGTCGGTGAATATTCTGCAGAATCGTACCCATAATATTCCGGAGCGCATGAGAGAGTTTCTGGCGTGGTGTGACCGTGTACAGACCGTGATCAATTATGCACAGGCAAAAGAGGATATGTCGGTACTGGCAGACTGGAGATACGAAGATGCCGGTCATGAACTTCGGGAGTGGGAGCAGAAAAATATTGAGGGAAAAGAGAAGCCGGTTCGTGCACTTTCTTATGAAGATTTTGAGGAACGTTTTGCGGTTTTTGCCGATATGGAAGAGCTGGATGAGGAATGGGTTCACACCAAGGAAGAATTCGAAAAGCTGTATCACAAAGATACCTATGAGGCATTTCTGACAGAATATATGCGATCATCGGATTATTCGGAACTTGGCTATGAACATCTTCTGGTTTATTTTGTGTATCGTTATCTGATGAATTCGATATATGATTATGATATTTTATCCTATGCCAAAATGATCGTGATGGCAACCCTTGTGGTACGAGATATGGATGCGGCACGTTTTTACAGAAACGGTGGCAAATTCACAATGTCTGACCGTATTGATGTAGCGCGTATTTTCTCAAAGGAAGTGGAACATTCCGAAGGAAATGCACAGGATCTGAAAGAAATGTGTATGATGGAAGAAATTGCGAAAGTGGATGCACTTTGCAGACAGATTTAAACGTTTATAACAGAGATAAAACAGGCATCTGGCGAACCCCGGATGCCTGTTTTGTATTATGCTTTATTTGTCTAACAGATCGGTATAGAAATCTGCGTAATCCTTGCGGTTGTCCTTGCAAAAATCAATGGCAGCAGATGGATGCTGGTTCAGACGTCCGGTCAGCAGATACGGAATATCATATCCCCATACGGCACCGGTTTCTTTGAGCGGCAGCATATAGTCTTCTAAGAACCGGAGTACCGGGAATACATTGTATTTCGGATTTTTCAGAAAACTCAGAAGCAGTTCCATGGCACAGTTTCCGGCACCCCGCCCCATGGACATCATGGTAGCATCTAAAAGACTGACACCGTGGGAGAGTGCTTCGATCGTGTTGGCAAAGGCAAGCTGCTGGTTATTGTGTGCATGCATACCGATGTATTTGCCGTATTTTTCTCCAAGTTCGGTGTATTTATCTGCAATCGCACGGATCTGTTCCGGGTAAAGAGCACCGTAACTGTCCACGATATAAATGCCATCGGCGCTGCTTTGACCGACCATTTCAAGTGCCTGGTCAATATCGGATTCTTTGGCATTGGAGATTGCCATGATATTACAGGTTACCTCGTAGCCCTTTGCCTTGGCATCTTCAATCATTTCGATTGCAGCAGGCATCTGGTGCACGTAAGTTGCCACACGAACCATGTCAATTACACTGTCTTTTTTGTCAATGATATCTTTTTTGTAATCGCAGCGTCCGACATCTGCCATGACGGAAATCTTCATATCGGAGTTGTTGTCACCAACGATCTCACGGATGGATTCCTCATCACAGAACTTCCACTTGCCGAATTTATTTACGTCAAACAGCTCCTTGGAAGCTTTATAACCAAACTCCATATAGTCAACGCCGGCCTTTACATTGGTGCGGTAGAGTGCGTTGATAAAGTCATCGGAGAACATAAAGTTGTTTACGAGTCCTCCGTCACGAATGGTTGCGTCCAATACACGAATATCGGAACGTGCTGTCATTAAGTCTCCTTTTTGAGCCATTTTTGTTTCCTCCTTGTGGTTCTTTGAATCTTTTACACTTTAACGCTTTGACGCGTGTGAGTATATAATAACACAATTCGATAAAAATGCAAGCAAAAACTTTACTTTTTTCCTGTCTCCTAATATAATTAAATTGGGTGAAAGCCCGAAGGAGGATAAAATGATATACTTATTAGGAACATATGAACACGCACTGGTTGCTTTTATCGGTGTTTTATTTGCTTTTGCAGCGACCTGTATTGCAATTGCAAAATTAAACGGATATCTGCCGAAGGACATGGGAAGACAGTATGCACATGATGGAGCTCTTTCCGCAGGAAAACCAAGAGGTGCGGGTATTATTTTTGTGTTGACTTTTGTTGTTTCCGCATTGTTGTTTGGCAAAATGAATAAGGAAATTATCATTTATCTGGTGCTGATCGTCATCGAAATGTTCACCGGATTCTTTGATGATGCCGCAGAAAAACCATGGGGAGAGTATTTAAAGGGAATTCTGGATCTGGCAGTGGCAGTCGTTGTAGCCATTTCCTATCTGCATTACAATTCCAGTGAGATCACCATTGCCATTACGGGAACGACCATCGTGATTCCACCGGTTGTATTTGCCATTCTGACCGTTATTCTGGTGTGGGTTTCCATCAATGTTACCAACTGTTCGGATGGTGTGGATGGATTGTCGGGAACATTGACCATTATCACGTTGATGAGTGTGTTTGTTCTTGACAATATTTTAAAAGTCAATGATTCTTTCAATTACTGTATTTTACTGTTTGCGGTATGTCTGCTGGGATATCTGTGGTATAACGCAACACCGAGCAAGCTTCTTATGGGAGATGCCGGATCACGTGCAATGGGTATTTTTATTGCCATTGCGGTATTGAAGATGCACAGCCCGTTTATGTACCTGCTGGTTGCTGCGGTACTTATCGCAGACGGTGGTCTTGGTCTGGTAAAGGTTTCACTGCTTCGGTTTTTAAAGATACATATTCTAAAGAATACCATCACACCGATTCACGACCATGTAAGAAAAAAGGGTGGGTGGTCCAATGCCCAGGTGGTATTTCGCTTTGCTATCATTCAGATTGTAATTTCACTTGCAGCAATTTATCTGGTTATGATTTAAGTTGTAGTTATAATTGGAGGCTTTATGCGTTTTGTTTCCATTGAAGATGCCAGACCGGGAATGTGTCTTGCGTATGATTTATATGATTCCATGGGACGTACCATGGTGGGAAGCGGCTGTGAACTGACGGCTTCCTATATCAATAAACTAAACGAATACGGATTTAGCGGTATCTATATCGAGGATGAACAGTCGAAAGATATCTACATCGAAGCAACAATACCGGAAAAACTGCGCCAGGAAGGGTTTAAATGTGTGCAGGAGAATGATATTGACCGTTGTGCCGAGATTGCACAACAGATTGTGGAGAATCTTTTGTCCAGGGAAAATGTGTGTCTGGATATGACGGATCTGCGCTCATACGATGATTACACATATGCACATTCGGTGAATGTTGCTGTGCTCTGCTGTGTGATCGGTATGGGGATGGGAATGAGTGAACGCGATCTGAATTATCTGGTTACAGCGGCTCTTTTGCATGATCTGGGAAAGCTTGCCATTCCAAAGGAAATACTAAACAAACCGGGCAGGCTGACACCGGATGAATACCAGCTGATGAAGACCCATTCGACCCGTTCGTACCAGCTGCTTTCGAAGCGCTGGAATATTTCGGCGCATATCAAGCAGACGGTACTTCTTCATCATGAAAATGTAGATGGAAGCGGATACCCACAGGGGCTGATGGGAGATGAACAGTCACTCTCCGTAAGAATTGTACATGTGGCGGATGTATACGACGCACTGACATCGAGACGTCCGTATAAGAAACCATATTCCCCTTATGAGGCGGTAGAGTATCTCATGGGAGCCTGTGGCATCATGTTTGACAAAAACGTTGTGGAAGTGTTTATGGAACGTGTCCCACTGTTTCCGAGAGGGACGGAGGTAAACCTGTCGGACGGACGTAAGGGACTGATCTATGAAAACAAGGGACCGCATAATCTGCGTCCGGTTCTGAATATGCCGGATGGAACCAAACTGGATCTGATGGAAAATAAAAACTTAAATGTTACGATTCTTCCACCGGAATATCTTGATACGGTTTCTCCAGATTCGGAAGAGCCGGGAAGAAAGAAGATGGTTCAGGAAACTGCCAGAAAAAAAATCATGATCGTAGATGATATGAAGACTAATCTGGATGCCATGCGTGGAATTCTCGAGGATGAGTATACCGTCATTCTCTGTAAATGCGGAAAACAGGCATTGCATTATCTGGAACACAATGAGTTTCCGGATCTGATCATTATGGATGTTGATATGCCGGAAATGAACGGAATCGAGACTACCATGAGAGCAAACAAGCTCACAGGGGGCAGGATACCGGTTCTGTTTGTCACGGCCATGTGTGATGCGCATACGGTAATGACCTGTCGGAGACTGCATGCGGCAGGATATATTGTGCGGCCATATAAAGCCATTTATATCAAATCCGAAGTAGAGCGGATATTTAGTGGTTGGAGGTAAAACGGATATGGGACTGGTTTTCCATCTGATCTGTCTTTTTTTTACACTGTTTGTATTACAAAGTTATGTCAGCAGCGGGTTTCACGCAAGGGAACACCGGCTGCTGCCGTTGGTTTTAGGGCTGATTGCATTGAACAGTTTTTATCGCATTACCTATTATGTTACGGGAGAGGCAAAGACACTTCGTATACTGACAGATTTACTGGCCATTCACATGCTGTATCTTATGATTCATTATGTGGGTGATTTTATGAAATTCCAGCTGAAACTCAGGACGGAAGTGATTTTGTTCTGCAGTCTGGTGCTGTTTAATTCCATGTTGATTATACGTGCTGCGCAGCGCGAGACGTATCAGGATGCGTTTCGGATTGCGCTGCTTTGTTATACGGGAATTCTTCTGGGGCTGGCTACTTATGTGAGAGTGAAAAGCGAGGTTTCTGTCTGGGAGGGACATGTAAATGATATGTTGTATCTTGGCATGGCACTTCCGGGAGTTGCAATGTTGTTTCGCGCAGTTACGCCGAAAGCGGAAGAATTTCTGGTGCCGGGAGCTTTTGAAATTTCCTGTCTGATTGTCTTTTATCTGATGATGACGGGCAGGTTATCCAATGTGACGAACATTATCCGGGAAAACTTTTATAATATCAGTGATATTCCTACGTTTTTGTTTGACAACAGAATGCGTTACCGGGATGCCAATGCCAGTGCCAGACGATGGTTTCCGGAAATTGTGCGGGAACTGACGGACGATCCGCAGGAGTACCCTTTTTATACCAAAATGATGCGTTGGAGCAAAGACCCGGATCAGGATTATGTGGTTCAGTGGAAAGAAAGTTATTGCAGGTGTCAGCTGCATCCGGTCTGCAGTGAAAATGTGGTGAGAGGATATATTCTTACTCTGCTCGACATCACACAGCAAAAGAAGGAAACGGTTCTGATGGAGGATCTGAAAAAGAAAGCGGAAGAACAGTCGTTTTTAAAAAGCCGTTTTCTGGCAGCGGTCAGTCATGATCTGCGCAGTCCGCTGCATGCGATTATCGGAGGTTCGGATATTTTAAAAAGGCAGAATCTTCCGGATGAGAGCAAAAACATTCTTGAATATATCCGTGTCGCGGGAAATAATCTGCTTGAACAGGTGGATACGATCCTTGCATATTCGAAGCTGGAAGCAGGAATGTTGACGCTCAAAGACAAAACATACAATTTTTATGAGATGATCGAGGAACAGGCCCGTTTTTGTCTGTTAAATATCCGGGAAAAAGATATTGTATTTACCGTGAAGTTTCTGGACCGGTTTCCGCAGCAGGTAAGCGGGGACTATTTACGTGTGGCACAGATTTTTCAGAATATTTTATCGAATGCCTGCAAGTTTACGGAACAGGGAACGATCACGCTGTCGCTTCACTGTAAAATGGAAGAAGGACAGGTATGGTTTGACGGCTGTGTGGAAGATACCGGTGTGGGAATGACAAAGGAAAAACTTGCACAGGTATTTGCGGAATATGTCTCGTTTTCCGAGGATATGGGGGTAGAGGGCTTTGGCCTGGGTCTGTCAATTGTCAGACAGCTCGTAGAAATGATGCATGGCTGGGTAAGAGCAGAGAGTGATCCGGGAAAAGGGACACGCGTATCTTTTGGATTTTATCAGAAACAGGTTCCGACTGAGATATCAGAGCCGGGAAACATCGGACAGGAAATTTTAAAAGAACAGAGTGATCCGCAGGTTGAAGAAATACAGCCGAACTGGGTTTATCCGCGGGCACGTGTCCTTCTGGTGGATGATATGGAAGCAAACAGGGTGATTTTTCAGGAACTTGCGGCTCCATGGAAGTTTATACTGGATCTGGCGGTGTCAGGAGAAGAAGCTGTACAGATGGTAAAAGAACGGGAATACCAGATGATCATTCTGGATCAGATGATGCCGGGAATGTCCGGATTTGAGACGGCGGATCAGATACAAAGATACAGTCATGCACCGCTTGTTCTTATGACAGCGGATATTTCTGACGAAGTGAGAAGCCGTTCCATCCGGCATGGATTTACCGATTTTATGCCGAAACCGATCCGGCTGCAGCGGATGAGGCAGGTTTTAGAAACCGGAATTCCGGTAAGATACAGGGAACTTCCGAATCCGGTCGATGCGTCAAAGAAGGCGAAAGCCACAGGGCAGAGGAACGCTACGGATATCCGTACGCTGGAATCTTATTGGAAAGAGGTGGAGGGTTTACTTCCGAAACTTCCGGAATATGTCCAGCGGGATCTGCATATGTTTCAGACAAAAGTTCATGGAATCAAAGGGATCAGCCGCCAGATTGGAAAAGAGGAGATTGCCCAGCAGGCAGAAATTATGGAGATGGCGGCAAAGACCGAAAACCGTGCCTTTATAAACCGGAATCTGCATATCTTCTTAGAGCAGCTGCGGGGGACGGTGAAAGAAATAAAACAGGAGACCAAAGATTTACCGGAGAGTGGTCACATACTTCGGCAGGGAAAACTCCCCATGATGGATGAAGAGCAGCGACGACTGTGCTGGAAAGGGTTAAAGTATGGATTTGATACCTATGATATTGCACAGATTGAGGAGAATATAAAGATACTTTCTGAACATGAATTACCGCCGGAAGAAAAAGAAAGGCTTCCCGTGGTAAGGGAAGCCTATGAAAATCTGGATTATGAAATCGGAAGCAAAGCCTGTATGTTTTAGACACGGCGGCGCAATAACGCATAGAATTTTTCAATATGGAAAGGTTTTCCCTGAACCGCCTGGACTTTCAGGCGGTTTTCTTCATTGAAACCTACCAGAATGTTGTGATTGGCTTCTGCCAGGTAATCCATAATACCGTCAATATCGGATTTGGTATTTTTCGGACAGTTTACATACATATGTTTGTTTGCGGTAATATGCATGGTATAAGAGATGCTGAAATGATACCAGAGCATTTTGTGGAGCGTCGAATGTTTATAGATCCACAGAATCTCCTGAATAGGCACAATGGCATTTCCATATGGTGATGTCATGATAAAATAATGTTCGGTAATAAACATATCCTCCGTTGCCAGCTGTGGAAGTGTTGCAAGTTCTTCCTCGGCCTCGGCGAGAATCTGACCCGGATGTCCGAAGACGATCAGGTTCTGGCACGGTGGGGAAAGCACCGGGAACCGGATATAGACCATACAGATCAGAAGATACAGGACGGTATAAATCATGGAACCGAAATACGCGAAGAATAAAATGCGCGTCGTGGTTAAATGATAGTCAGGCTCACTGAAATAATACGAAGACAGCTGATTGCGGATACCGGTTTCGGTCCAGTTCAGGTCAGAGGAAAGCTGGGACAAAAGTGCCAGATAAGATTCTTTTCCTTTGACGATCCGGCCGGTGACGGTCAGACGGTCGATCGTAGGGAGTCCTTCCTCACATGTATGCGGGGTAAGGAGAATGATGCTGCAATTATTTTTCTGTGTGGTGTAATAATAATATCCGCGGGTCTGTCCATAGGTTTCACAGGTATATCCGCTGAATTTCAGATCTGTGAAGGTCATGCGTACATAACGGTGATGGTTCTTGTAGGCGTCCGCAATTTTGGTATTGTCGGAAAGCTGTGCAGGCCGCAGCATGGCACCCAGTGGAAATACGATCCAGAGAACTGCAAGCAAAACCAGATATATCATTGGAGAAAAAAGTCTTCTGCGATAGAAGGCCTGAATATTTTTGGAAATATAATGTTCGTAGTTGTCAGGCATGGAAAATCCTTTCTGTATTTCAACTTATGCATTCAGTATAAAGGTTTCGGGAAGAATAATCAACCTTGCTTTTGCCATAAAAACTTGCTAAACTATGATACAAAGCAGGAGGAAAAGAATGGACGCGTATACGAGTTTTGCGCAGGTTTACGACCTGTTTATGGATAATGTGCCCTATGATGAATGGTGTGCATATATTTGTGAGACATTAAAAAAGCATGGAATTGCAGACGGACCGGTGCTGGATCTGGGATGCGGAACCGGAGAACTGACCCGGAGACTGGCTGCCTGTGGGTATGATATGACCGGTGTGGATGTTTCTGTGGATATGCTGCAGAAAGCCATGGAAAAGCAGACAGATCCGCCGATTCTTTATCTGCTGCAGGAGATGCAGACACTCGAACTGGATGGATGTGTGCGGGCAGTCTGCTGTACCTGTGACTGTGTCAATTATGTGCTTGAGCCACAGGAACTTTCCGATGCATTCCGGCGGGTTGCCGCCTGTCTGGAAAGCGGTGGAGTATTTATCTTTGATATGAATACCGCCTATAAATACGAACAGCTTCTTGGAGATCACACATTTGCGGAGAGCAGGCAGGAAGGAAGTTTTATCTGGGAAAATTATTATGACGAAGAGACCAGAATCAATGAATATGACCTGACACTGTTTATCCCGGAAGCGGGAGAGCTGTACCGCCGATATGCGGAAACACACTATCAGAGAAATTATAAGGTGGAACAGATAGTGGATTTTCTGCAGCAGGCGGGACTGGTCTGTGAAGGAATGTATGATGATTACACCGACGCCGGGGTCAAAGCCGACAGTGAGCGTATCACATTTGTTACAAGAAAAGAATAAAGGAGAAATGATACATGGCAGATTATATTGTTAGAGCAACCGCAGCAGGTGCCGCAATCCGGGCATTTGCAATTACATCGAGGGATCTGGTGGAGACCGCCAGACAGGATCACAATACGTCCCCGATCATGACGGCAGCCCTGGGACGTCTGTTGTCCGGCGGTGCGATGATGGGAACAATGTTAAAAGGGGAAAAGGATCTTCTGACCCTGCAGATTCAGTGCAGCGGTCCGGCCAGGGGACTTACCGTTACTGCGGACGCCAATGGACATGTCAAGGGATTTGTCAATAATCCGATTGTGGAACTTCCGCCAAACAAAGACGGACATTTAAATGTAGGGGGCGCGCTGGATCTCGGTATTTTGAGCGTCATCAAAGATATGGGACTAAAAGAGCCATATGTGGGACAGTGTCAGCTGCAGACAGGAGAGATTGCAGAAGATTTAACCTATTATTTTGCAACTTCCGAGCAGATTCCGTCTGCGGTAGGATTGGGTGTGCTGATGAACAAAAACAACACGGTGCGTCAGGCCGGCGGATTTATTATTCAGCTTATGCCGTTTACGAGTGACGAGATCATTGAAAAACTGGAAAAGCGTATTGCAGAGATCGATTCTGTGACTATGATGCTGGAGCGAGGATTGACACCGGAAGGAATTCTCGAAGAAATTCTCGGAGATTTCGGGTTGGAAATCACCGACAAAATTCCGGCAGCATTTGTCTGTGACTGTTCTAAGGAGCGGGTATCGCGTGCACTTTCAACGCTCAGCAAAAAAGATCTCGATGACATCATCAATGATGGGGAGAGCATCGAGGTAAAGTGCCAGTTCTGTAACAAGGCATATGAATTTTCCGTAGAGGAATTAAAGGAGTTGAGAAAGTGAGACAGGGATTTGTAAAAGCAGCTGCAGTCACACCGAAAATTAAAGTGGCAGATACAAAATACAATGCAGAACTGATTCTGGATATGATGAAAGAAAGTACCCGGCAGGGAGCAAAGATTGTAGTTTTTCCGGAACTTTGTCTGACCGGCTATACCTGTCAGGATCTGTTTTTGCAGGAACGTCTGCTGCAGGGCGCAAAGGATGCGCTGATGAAATTAGTAAAAGAGAGTGCTTCACTGGACGCCATTTTTTTCGTGGGACTTCCCTTTGAAATCCTTGGAAAATTATACAATGTGGCGGCAGTGTTTTCCCATGGAGAAGTGCTTGGACTTGTACCGAAGAGTTATCTGCCGAATTACAATGAATTTTATGAGGCGAGACATTTCGTATCCGGAGCAGAGCTTGCGACAGAGGTGGTTCTGCCGGACGGAAGCTGTGTTCCTGCGGACCGGGATCTGCTTTTTGTCTGTGAGCAGATGCCGAAACTCAGAATCGGTGTGGAACTGTGTGAGGATCTGTGGACACCGAATCCGCCGAGTATCTCCCATGCACTGGCGGGGGCGTCTGTTCTGGTGAATTTGTCGGCTTCGAATGAACTGACCGGCAAAGACAGTTACCGCAGGGAACTGGTAAGTGGCCAGTCTGCACGTCTTCTTGCGGCATATATTTATGCGTCAGCGGGAGAGGGAGAGTCTACACAGGATCTGGTGTTCTCCGGGCACAACATCATTGCGGAAAACGGACAGATTCTTGCGGAATCCAAGCGTTTTGGACATGGCATCCTGTATTCGGAGATTGATGTGGAACGTCTCTGTGCACAGCGCCGCAGAATGACAACTTTTGTCACTGAGGATCAGACACATACCGAGATTCTGTTCTCTTTAAAAATAGAAGAAACAAAACTGACGCGGTTGATTGATCCGGCACCGTTTGTGCCAACAGACAGACAGAACAGGGAAAAGCGTTGTGATGAAATTCTGATGATTCAGGCAATGGGACTAAAAAAACGTCTGGAACATACCGGAGCCAATGCTGTGGTAGGTATTTCCGGAGGACTGGATTCGACGCTGGCACTGCTGGTGACCGTGCGTGCCTTTGATCTGTGCGGGCGGGATCATAAGGGAATTACGGCCGTCACCATGCCGGGATTCGGGACAACCGACCGCACATATGACAATGCTGTCAAACTGATTCAAAGCCTTGGGGCAGAATTTGTGGAAGTGGATATCTGTCAGGCGGTAAATGTGCATTTTTCGGATATCGGACAGGACCCTTCGGTGCATGATGTGACATATGAAAATTCCCAGGCGCGGGAACGCACGCAGATTCTGATGGACATTGCGAACAAAAAAAATGCGCTTGTGATCGGAACCGGAGATCTGTCGGAACTTGCACTGGGGTGGGCAACGTACAACGGAGATCATATGTCCATGTATGCCGTGAATGCTTCTGTGCCAAAGACACTGGTCCGGCATCTGGTGCGTTATTATGCGGATACCTGTGAGGACAAGCAGCTTTCCGATACACTGTATGATGTATTGGATACACCGGTTTCTCCGGAACTTCTGCCACCGGAAGACGGAAAAATTTCACAGAAGACCGAGGATCTGGTAGGACCGTATGAACTGCATGATTTCTTCCTGTATTACATGCTGCGTCAGGGATTCTCCCCTGCAAAAATTTACCGTCTGGCAAAAATCGCATTTGCTGGAACCTATGAAGCTGCATTTATTTTAAAATGGCTGAAAACGTTCTGCCGCAGATTTTTTGCGCAGCAGTTTAAACGTTCCTGCCTTCCGGACGGCCCGAAAGTCGGATCTGTTGCTGTTTCTCCGAGAGGAGATCTGCGTATGCCGAGTGATGCATGTGCAACATTGTGGATGGAGGAACTGAATACGCTTTCTTAGAAAAATACATTTTTTATTCGAATCTTAACCGCCATTATGCTATAATGAAACATATGGATGCAAGAGATAAGGAGAAAGAAGATTCGGATGAAAAAAACATTGTATATCATAAGAGATATAGCCATTACCGTCGGGATTCAGCTGGTGTGTTTTATGGTCTGTTTGTGGATACAAAACAGTACTGTGGAAAATGCGCTGATCCCGGCAGTATCTATTTTTGGAGTCTTTCTGACTTCTGTGATCACACCGGGGTATCTGTATGGTGTGGCAGCTGCAATTCTCAGCGTTCTTGAAGTGAATTTTGCTTTCACATTTCCATTTTTTCACTTTAATTTTTCCATACCGGAGAATATGGCATCGGCAGTGATCATTATACTGATGGCTTTGATTACCTGTGGGTTTACCACCAAAATAAAGTATAATAAAATTCTCGAAGCAGAGAGAGAAAAAGAAAAAATTCGTGCAGACATATTCCGTGCGGTTTCCCATGATCTTCGGACTCCGCTTACCACGATCTATGGCTCCAGCTCGGCGCTGCTTGATCCGGATAATGATTTTACGAAGGAACAGCGGACAAAGATGCTGCAGGACATCCAGCAGGATGCACAGTGGCTTTTCCGGATGGTTGAGAACCTGCTTTCGATCACAAAACTTGACAGTGGAAAAGTAAAAATCATTAAGACACCTACGGTTTTGGATGAGCTGATTGATTCGGTGATTTTAAAGTTTCATAAAAGATATCCGGATCAGGAGGTTGAAATTGATATTCCAGATGAATTTGTGGTAATTCCCATGGATGCCATCCTGATCCAGCAGGTGTTGATCAATATTTTAGAAAACGCGGTGCAGCATGCAAAGGGAATGGTGCACCTGGGACTGAAGGTATTTCTTGTGGCGGACAAAGCCGTATTTGAAGTACAGGATGATGGATGTGGAATTCCGGAAGAAAAATTAAAATCCGTTTTTTACGGGAGTCATGAGGCGTATGAGGTATCTTCCGATTGCAAACGGAGCAATGCAGGAATAGGACTGGCAGTGTGCGCAACAATTATCAAAGCGCACGGTGGAAAGATCAAGGCAGAAAATAAGAAAAATGGAGGTGCACTTTTCCGGTTTTATCTGGATATGGAGGAGAAGGAACAGGCATGAACGGAAATAAATATAAGATTTTAATTATTGAGGATGATGAACATATTAACAATCTGGTGGCTACACTTCTGGAGGCAAACGGATATCAGACATTATCGGCATATTCCTGCGAAGACGGAATGATGATGTATGCTTCTCACAGACCGGATCTCGTTGTTTTAGATCTGGGACTTCCGGATCAGGACGGAATGACTTTTTTAAAGCGGTTACGGAAAGATTCCCTGACGCCGGTGATTGTGCTTTCTGCCAGGTCAGATGAAAAAGATAAAGTGGAGGCTTTGGATATGGGAGCCAATGATTATGTTACAAAACCATTTGGCTCCAATGAATTTCTTGCGCGGATACGTTCTACGCTCCGCATGACAACACATCGCATGCAAAACGGAATGTTTCCGGGTGGAAAATTTAAGGCCTCCGGTCTGACCATTGATTACGATGCAAGAAGAGTTTTCTTGCATAAAAAAGAAGTGAAGCTGACACAGACAGAGTACAATATCATTGCAGCATTGTCGGAACATGCGGGAAAGGTTATGACATACTCAGCCATTATCAAAGAGATCTGGGGGTATAACGATGAGGGCAGCATCAAAAAACTGCAGGTCAATATGGTAAATATCCGTAAGAAGCTGGGAGCCAGACCGGGAGAAAAAAATTATATTGTAAATGAACTGGGCGTAGGGTATCGCATGTGCGAGGCGGATGAGGAAACCTTATAGTTGTAATTTAGAGGAGATAGATAATACAAAAAGAGGAAAAACGTTTTTTTCGTTTTTCCTCTTTGATTTTTTGCTTTGTTTATTTTATTATGTAAAATAAATTATAAGAGCTGAATACCATGTTCCTCGCAGGCTGCAATTGTTTCTTCCGGCCAGAGAGAACTCTGCACTTCGCCGATATGAGCTTTGCGAAGGAAGAACATACAGATACGGGACTGACCAATTCCTCCGCCGATGGTATAAGGAAGTGTTCCATCGATGATGGATTTCTGGAATGGCAGATCCTTGCGTTCCGGACAGCCGGCTTTGTCAAGCTGGGAAATCAGTGCAGTTTTGTCTACACGGATACCCATCGAAGATAATTCCAGTGCAATATCAAGAACCGGATAATAAACAAGAATATCTGCATTTAAAGCCCAGTCATCGTAATCCGGAGCACGTCCGTCGTGCGGTTCGCCGGACTCTAAGGTGTCACCGATCTGCATGATACATACAGCACCTTTTGCCTTGGTAATATAATACTCACGTTCCTTCGGTGTGTTGTCCGGGAACAGATCCTCCAGTTCCTGGGAGGTGATAAAGAAAATTTCCTTTGGAAGGATCAGATCAATGTAATCATACTGGATGGCCATATACTGTTCTGTTTTGCGAAGACACTTATATACGGTACGAACGGTCTCTTTTAAATAGTCCAGATTACGGTCTTCTTTATGAATGATTTTTTCCCAGTCCCACTGATCTACGAAAATAGAATGAATGTTGTCCGTACTTTCATCGCGGCGGATGGCATTCATATCAGTGTAGATGCCTTCTCCGACCTGAAATCCGTATTTTTTCAGGGCGTAACGTTTCCATTTTGCGAGAGAATGGACAACTTCGGCATTTTTATCGTCCTGCTCCTTAATACCGAAAGTAACCGGGCGTTCATAACCGTTTAAGTTATCATTAAGACCGGTTGCCGGGTCTACAAAAAGAGGAGCAGAAACACGTGTCAGATGCAGTCTCTGCGCCAGCAGTGCCTGAAAGAAATCTTTGACTGTCTTGATGGCAAGCTGTGTGTCATGAAGATTCAGTTCTGATTTGTATTGTTTTGGTAAAATAAGATTTTCCATGAGATCTCCTTTGTTATATTGTTACTCTGTGTTTCATTATAGCACATGAACTATGGAATTCAAGTCAAAAAGGTGTTAGAATTAGGATATGATTTTACAGAATGAAATGGAGAAAAGCAGATGAAAAAAGAAGATTTAACCGTTCCGGCAATTTTTGCGGAGGCGATAGGAATGATCCTTGGAATTGTCTATATCGGACTGCAGATCTATTATGGGATTGCCTATAAAGTTGCGCCATATAAATTTATCTGTAACATTGCAGGAGTTGTTCTGATCTATGTGGGACTCAGCCTGGTAAGCTGTCAGCCGGAAAAAATAAACCGGCTTCCGAAAGAGGTGTGTGCGGGAAAGGTGCGTAAATATTCCATCCGGATGATCCGGCTGGTCAAACTGGTGTTTATCATCGGTCTGATGGTTCCGTGTGTGGGAGATGTGATCGGGATCGAACTCAAGGACGCGTACAGTCTGCTGGTGATTGCCGCTATCCTTGTGATCACCGTGTTTTATGAGTATCGGATCATTCAGCTGCTTCGAAATGATCATCATGATCAGGGGCAGCCATAAGGCGCGCCGCTTTCTGATCGCGCCATTTCGTTCCCAGGCGGAATAAGGAAAAGCCCAAAACGAGAGAAACAATCGTAAAGAGAAAGATGATAATTCCCAGAAGATCCGTTTCTTTGAGATTGTTCAGTAGCGGTCCGATGATGGTTCCCCAGAAGTTGAACAGGATGTGGAAGAACATTGAGAAATAGATGCTTCCTCCTTTTTCACAGATCCATCCCAGTACAAGACCGAGAACAAATGCATAAATTCCCTGAATCCAGTTCATGTGAAAGATTCCGAAGAGAACCGCCTGCATCAGGTTGGCAGCCCAGAACGGAAGTGCCCGTCGGACCAGACGCATGGTGACGCCGCGGAAAACCAGTTCTTCACAGACAGGACCGAGAATTACGGCATAGATAAACATGAACAGTCCGATGTCGGAGTCTAAGCCTGCGGTTTCCATGAGTTTTTCGTACTGGCTGAGCCAGTTCGGGAAAAGAAGAGATACCGCAGAAGTCAGATAACCGGAAAAGAACTGCATGCCGGGAATCAGAAGAATGATGGATAAAAACTGCAGAGGATGAAACGTGAGGGATGGTTTTGGAAGATAATTGCCCCCACAGGAGCGATAATACCATATTCCCATGAATACGATGCAGGTTACGGTATAAATCAGCATGATGCATGCATTAAACTCTGTATTGGTCAGAAGTGTTTCGATGGTATCGGCATCAAAGCCTGTGCTCTGGGAGGCCGGACACAGAAACAGAGCTGCGATTCCGAACATAAAAAAAGAAGCCAGTATCTGTGCAGCTGTTGTTGTTAAAATTGGCAGAAAGCCGGAAAAAAAATAACCGATCTTTTTCATATCATAGATTCTCCATTCGTTTTCGTATTTGGTAAACTGTACTAAACATTATAGCATAACAAAGGGGTAATGCAAGAAATCTGTTTACTTTAAAACTTTAATATGATAAAATACAGACATGATTTTTGGAAGGAAAGAGGGAGCATAATGAGCAAGAAACTTAAAACAGAGGCAGTAGATCATCTGTTTGATGCAATTTTATGTCTGCAGAACAGAGAGGAATGTTATACATTTTTTGAGGATGTGTGTACGGTCAATGAATTGCTTTCTTTATCACAGCGATTTGAAGTGGCGGGAATGCTGCGGGATCAGAAGACATACCTTGATATTGCGGAAAAGACGGGGGCGTCTACAGCGACGATCAGCCGTGTCAATCGTTCTCTGAACTATGGAAATGACGGATATGAGATGGTATTCAGCCGTCTGTCACAGAAACATCCGGAACAGGAATAGAAAAAAGGCACGGATGCGTATCTGCATCTGTGCCTGAAAATACAATCATCCGTTTGGATTAAACGGTGTCTTTTTTGGAGGATTCCTTTTTGGAATTCTCTTTTTTATTTGTTTTACTGTTTTGACTGTTGATATTGTCGATAACACTTTCGATAATCATCTTTTTGATGTATACGTCGTAGCTGAGCAGACAGATAAAACTGAAATTCTGCAGAAATTCCTGATCATTTTCCGGAAATTTCCGGAACGTCTCACGGGAGAGTGCATATTTTTTTCCGAGATCTTTTAATAATTTCTCGGACTCGGTGCTCTCTAAATTAAAAACCTCATTATAGACATCTTCCATATTAAATCCGGCTTTGTTGCCAAAATAATGTTCCGTCAGGGGATTTAACAGGGACTGGATGTCGTTGATGCTGAGCAGATTCTTAAAATAGTAAATGAATAACAGGGTCAGCACATGCTCCTTGGAATATTTTTTCTTCTCCGGGGCAGGGAGCAGATTGTTTTTGGCATAATTGTTGATCATTGTTTTGGTCAGAATTTTATCATCTTCATAGCGTTTGCAGGCTTCTAACTGCTCGTCCATAAAGGTCGTGACCTGATCCATATATAAACCGATATTTGGAATGTCTTCCGTTTTGATGTAATCGATTGAAACCAGTTTCTTCTGCAGTGCAGCAAGAAATTCTTTTACTTCGTTGTCCATATTTTCACCTCATATCATATCACATCACATTATATAGTAATAAAAACTAGATGACAAGGCATTTTCATGCTTTTTTCAAAAAACAAAAGAATGTATGTTCTATTCGGACTATCTATGATATAATGAGACACACGAATAATGAATTATGGAAAGAGACGGAGAAACGATATGAGCTTATTAGATGCACTGAACGAACCACAGCGGCAGGCTGTGATGGCAACCGACGGACCGCTTCTGATTCTGGCAGGTGCCGGGTCCGGAAAAACCAGAGTACTGACACATCGTACGGCATATCTGATTGAGGAATGCGGGGTTAATCCCTACAATATCATGGCAATCACGTTTACCAATAAAGCGGCAGGGGAGATGCGGGAGCGTATTGACCAGATGGTGGGATATGGTTCGGAAAGTATCTGGGTGTGCACATTCCATTCCACCTGTGTGCGTATTTTGCGCAGATATATTGACAGGCTGGGGTTTGGCACCAATTTTACCATCTACGATTCCGATGATCAGAAGACTCTGATGAAGGATATCTGCAAACGTCTGGAAATCGATACGAAAATGTACAAAGAGAAAATGTTTCTTTCTGCTATTTCCTCCGCAAAAGATGAGCTGATCGATCCGATCGAATTTGAGACGCGCGCGGCAGGCGATTATGTGAAACGGAAACAGGCCCAGGTTTATCGGGAATATCAGCAGGCGTTAAAGCAGAATAATGCATTGGATTTTGATGATCTGATCATGAAAACCGTGGAACTGTTCAAACTGGACAAAGAGGTGCTTGCCTCGTATCAGGATCGTTTCCGCTATATTATGGTGGATGAGTATCAGGATACCAATACCGCACAGTTTGAACTGATCCGTCTGCTGGCTTTAAAATACCAGAATCTTTGTGTTGTAGGTGATGATGATCAGTCTATCTATAAGTTCCGGGGAGCGAATATCTACAATATTCTGAATTTTGAACATCATTTTCCGGATGCCACAGTGATCAAACTGGAGCAGAATTACCGGAGCACGCAAAATATTCTGGATGCAGCCAATGCTGTGATTGCCAACAATCAGGGGCGAAAGGAAAAGCGTCTGTGGACGGACAATGGAGCAGGGGACAAGATCACCTTTGAGCAGCTGGATACGGCGGCAGAGGAAGCGGATTTTGTGGCAAGGGATATTGCCCGGCGGGTACGCAAAGGAGAGTATCAGTATAAAGACTGTGCCATTCTCTATCGTACCAATGCACAGTCCCGTCTCTTTGAGGAACGTTTTATTACAGCAAATATTCCATATAAAATTTTTGGCGGCGTAAATTTCTACGCCCGTAAGGAAGTGAAGGATCTGCTGGCATATTTAAAGACCATCGACAATGGGCAGGATGATCTGGCGGTGCGGCGTATCATCAACATCCCAAAACGTGGAATTGGTGCGGCATCGATCAACAAAGTGGCATTGTATGCCCAGGAGCAGGAGATCAGTTTTTATGATGCGCTCTGTGTGGCAGAACAGGTACCGGGGCTGGGCAAAGCGGCAGCAAAGATCCGGCCGTTTGTGTTGTTTATCCAGTCTATGAAAGCAAAGGCAAAGCTGCTTTCCGTGGCAGATCTGCTGCAGGAAGTTATTGAAACGACCGGTTATGTCAGAGAACTCGAAGCAGAGGGAACGGATGAGGCAGAGGCAAGAATCGAAAATATTGACGAATTGATCAGCAAAGCTGTGGATTATGCGGAGGGGGAAGAAGCTCCGACCTTAAACGGCTTTCTGGAAAATGTCGCTCTGGTTGCGGATATTGACAGTTTTGACGAAAACAGTGACTATGTGGTACTTATGACTTTACATAGTGCGAAAGGACTTGAATTTCCGAATGTCTATCTGGCAGGACTTGAGGATGGACTGTTTCCGAGTTATATGTCTATTACGAGTGATAACTCCCAGGCCGAGATCGAGGAAGAACGGCGTCTGGCATATGTGGGAATTACCCGTGCAAAGAAAAATCTGACAATCACTTCCGCGCGTGTGCGCATGGTGCGGGGACAGACACAGTATGGAAAAGTATCCCGGTTTGTCAGGGAGATTCCACCGGAACTTCTTTCCAGAGAGATTTATGAGCCAAAACCAAAGGAAGAATCCATCGAACAGTCTGCATTTCAGAAAGCGCGTAAGGCATTCCGGACGGTGCCAAGCTATGGGGGAAGCGGATATGGAAAAGAGGTGGGAGAAGGATATGGATCGACTTTCCATTCTTCCAAAGCCACAAAACCGGTATATACAAAGGTGGAAAACCAGCGCGATTTTGGTTCCGCGGGTGGAACATTGTCCTATCAGGTGGGGGATCGTGTCCGCCACATTAAATTTGGCGATGGAGAAGTCATGGCAATTGTTTCCGGGGGCAGGGACTATGAAGTGACCGTGGATTTCGACAAAGTCGGAACAAAGAAGATGTTTGCAAGCTTTGCAAAATTAAAAAAGATATGATAAATTTTTTATAAACACAAATTTTTCATAGGAAAACAGGGAAAGATATGCTATAATGGATGTAATTAAAAATGCAGGAAGGAGAAGTGCCATCATGAGTAAAGTAGAAGATATTTTAGCATCTACCAAAGTGGGGGATGTTTTGGATGCAGCAAAGCTTAATAAGTTTTTGAAGAGACAGGAAGAAGAGGAGAAGAAACCTTCCAAATTCGTGATTGTATTCGCCGTGATTGGAATCGTTGTCGCAGTTGCAGCAGCAATCTATGGAATTTATCGTTTCTTTACACCGGATTATCTGGATGATTTTGAGGACGATTTTGAAGATGAGTTCGACAATGACTTCTTCGAGGATGAGGATGATGAGCCGGCTGCAGAGTCTAAGGATGCTTCCGCAGACAAGACAGAGGACTAATCATTGTCGGAAGCGTGAGAACTTTCAGGCAGTTTGAGCGGTGCACAGAAAAAGAAAACCGAACGAAGAAAGAAGGGACTGCAGTTGTGTAGTCCCTTTTTCTGTAAGAAATAAGATTCAGAATGATGCATGAGGAGTATAAGGATGAAAAAAGGGCAGATTGCAGAAGGGAATGTAACAACCGTAGAATTCCCAAATAAAGGGATTGTGATGACCGACGAGGGAGAACGCGTCATCGTCAAGAATACCATTCCGGGACAGCGAGTTTCCTTTGCGGTAAATAAGGTACGAAAAGGAAAAGCAGAAGGACGGCTTTTGGAAACCGTGAAGAAATCACCACTGGAGACTGCAGATACCTGCCGGCATTTCGGACAGTGTGGAGGATGTACGTATCAGAGTCTGCCTTATGAAGAACAGTTAAAGATTAAGGAGAAACAGGTGCGCGGTATGATAGAGCAGGCGATTGGGGATGCCTGTGCTTATGAGTTCCTGCCAATCAGACACAGTCCGCGTGTGCTTGCTTACCGTAACAAAATGGAATTTTCATTTGGAGATGAATACAAGGACGGACCGCTGGCACTTGGAATGCACAAGCGCGGCAGTTTTTACGACATTGTAACGGTAGAGGACTGCCGGATCGTGGATGGCGATTTCCGTGCGATTTTCATGGCAACGCTCGCTTATTTCAGGGAGCAGGAAATCTTCTTCTATCACAGACTGCGTCATACCGGGTATCTGCGCCATCTTCTTGTGCGAAAGGCAGTAAAGACCGGAGAGATTTTAGTTGATCTGATCACTACGACGCAGGATTGGAGAAATGTACAGGAGCAGGAGCCGGACGAGCGTGCAAAGATAGAGGTTGCATTGCTGGAAAAGCAGGGCAGATGTCCACATGCCGGAACGGTAAACGAAGAAAAAGAAAAGCAGCTTTTAGCCGGATGGAAAGATGTACTTCTGGCACTTTCCCTGGAAGGAACCTTAAAAGGAGTACTCCACACAAAAAATGACAGCGTGGCGGATGTCGTAAAAAACGAAGGAACGGAAGTACTTTTCGGACAGGATTATTTTTATGAGGAGCTGCTGGGACTGCGTTTTCAGATTTCACCGTTTTCTTTTTTCCAGACAAACTCTCTCGGAGCAGAAGTACTTTACTCTACAGCCCGGGAATTTATCCTCGGGGATAATCCGGACATGCTGGCAGACAAGACCGTTTATGATCTGTACAGCGGTACCGGTACGATCGCACAGATGCTTGCTCCGGTCTGCAAAAAAGTTGTGGGTGTGGAGATCATCGAGGAAGCGGTAGAGGCCGCAAAAGAGAATGCGGCACTTAATCATCTGGACAACTGTGAATTTTTGGCGGGTGATGTCTTAAAGGTGCTTGATACGATTGAGGAACGGCCGGATTATATTGTGCTTGATCCGCCAAGGGATGGTATTCATCCGAAGGCGCTGGAAAAGATTATCAATTATGGTGTGGATCATATGATTTATATTTCGTGTAAGCCAACAAGTCTGGCGCGGGATCTGGAGGTGCTGCTGGCGCGGGGGTATGTCGTGGATAAGGTGCAGTGCGTGGATATGTTTCCGAATACGGTGCATGTGGAGACGGTTGTTCTTTTGTCCCAACTGAAACAAAAGCCGGATGATTACATTAATGTCACAATTGAACTTGATGATGTGGATATAACATCTGCAGAGACTAAGGCAACATATGATGAGATAAAGAAGTATGTGTTTGAACATAATGCCGGCATGAAGGTTTCCAATCTGTATATTTCACAGGTAAAGAGAAAATGTGGAATTGAGGTTGGAAAGAATTATAATTTACCTAAAAATGAAGATAGTAGGCAACCACAGTGCCCGGAGGATAAGGAGAGAGCAATTGTGGAGGCATTGGAGCATTTTAAGATGATTCAGCAGGAATAAAAGGAGTTTGATAAACTTGAATTGAGATTTCATGTATTCCAAGGAATTTAATAATTGTTATATTTTATTATCAAATATCTCTCAAGCCCTTGAAAAC